>Ga0268276_1000422_pt1 | contig 50537 bp, 55 predicted proteins | sample saktaG_4_FD_190145 | JGI IMG/M metagenome (GOLD analysis project Ga0268276, IMG submission 190145) | Saline water microbial communities from Sakinaw Lake, British Columbia, Canada - sak_2010_1_5_45m | ecosystem: Environmental > Aquatic > Non-marine Saline and Alkaline > Saline ...
AACTTTAGCAAAGTCCGTTTCTTCAACCTCGTCAAAATTATTTCCAAAAAGTAGTTTGGGGATTGATAGTTCGGCTTTTAAGGTAATCTCAAATTGAGCAAATTTATTTAGCCTATTTGTAACCGTTAAGCGGGGCTTATAGATACCATTTTTTAACTCGTAAGTCGTTGGGTTTTGTTGGCATTTCATATTTGACCGGCTACCTAATTGATAATGATTATATTTGCTGTAGAACCCGACCGTAGACGGGGTAAATTTATTATGGTCAAGGATAGTGAACATATGGCTTCTAAATAGTAAAACTATCGTGTCTATCATTTTGGTTCATTACATCTTCAAATTTTTTTATAACAGCCTTTTCTATGGCTTTAGCAAATTCTTTATTGATTGGATGGAATAGGTTTATATCTCTATTGCCAACCTTTTTTGTTGGATAAGTAAGCCTATACCCGCCTTCAGGACGGGTAAATATGCCAATTGAACCGAGATACAGGCTATCGTTCAAGACAAAGCTGGTAAATCCAATCAGCCCATTGCTTGGTTTAATTGGCACTATTTGTATTTCTGATATTTTCATACTTCTTTTCCCTTCTAATCCTTTGGTCAATCTTTATAAGGATTTCAAAAAAAACAGATAGCCGATTGATTTCATCACAGTTAATTGTTTTTTCTGTAGCAGTTGTTAATTGCTTTATATCTTCTGACATATAAGCAGTTTATAAAGCGAGGTATTAGCTCAAATTAGCAAGGAATTAGCTAAAAGTTAGCTAACAGCAGATTAAATGTATTTTGGATTGATTTGAACAGTAGAATTATCAAATAACAAAAGGTCGTTTACACCTGTTTTTTGAGCTATGAACTTGGCTACGCCATCACAAGCAGGATAAAATTTTTTCTTATTTTCTTTTAGTCCTTCGTCATCTTTAATCCCTTCAATTTTTTCCAGTATTTCGTCCCAATTCCATATTTTTTTCTTGCTTTGTTTGTTTTCAAGTAACAAGGCTATCAATTTTCCCCTAAGACTGTCCTTTCTTAATTTTACTTTTTTGTCCATAATCTTCAACTCACCTATTTTGTTATCAAAAAAAACATCTATACTATTTTCCTTTTCAACTTTACCAGTCTTTAATTTAGGTTCGGGTTTGTCTTTACTTATTCCTTTTCTTATCTTTGCTTTTTCTAAAATTTCATAAAAATAACCTATGTTTAGAGAAATATCTGCATCAAATGACATTTCACTATGAGAAAAATCTTTTAATACCTTCGCATTTTTTAAGTAATTAAGAACTTTCAAATACGCACTTACTAAATTTTCCATATCTTCTCTTTCATAACCTTGTAAATCATAGCTTGAGTCAATAAAATTAAAACTAAACATTCCGGATTGGCTAAATTGTAGCTGGTCTTCAATTTGAGTAAGGACTCTATAAATTTCATTGAAATTGCCTTCTGAAAGGTTTTCAACTTTGCTTTTTTCCTTAATTAGAAATTGTCCATACCAATCATCAAACCCTTTTATGGCTAACAGAAAATAGCTTCCTTCATCAACTAATTTAACAGTGTATAGTTCAAGTTCATCGGGTAATTTCATAACCTGAAGGGCATTTTCTATTTCTAAATGTTTTAGTTTAGTCAACCTCAGGGGTTGATTAGGTTGTTACCACTGTTTATTTAAGACAAATCACCATTTCTCTATGTATTTTAAATCTTGTATTAATCGTTGGTAGTCTGCCTGGTTTTCGGCAAAGTTTTTGTATTCTTCTCTTTGATTATTAAAGATGCCTAAAATAGTATTTGTTGAGACTAAATTAGATTTTGATTCGTTTAAGTAGTCCTTATATGATGACCAAGGATAGACAGACAAATCGTAAAGTGTTTTTACTACTTTATGTGAGTAGGGATTTAAATGTATATAACGCGAAACATGGATTAATTGCTCTTCCGAGATAATCCTTCTTGATTGGAATCGAGGAAGGAAAATCGGGCCTTTCCGTTTGATTTTGATATTCCAGTAGCGGGTAAATGAATTCAGAGTATCGGATACAAATCTAACAATACCATCGTTTTTTATTTGTCTTATCAAAAAATGAAAATGAGTAGGTAATAAACAATAAGTTAAAATTTCTACACGGAAATATTTTCGAAAAGAAAGAGCCTTTTCTAATTTATATCTTAGATCTTGCGGAAGTATTTTGAATTTGGATAAACTCGGCAAAGGGTAACCGGAGCGATAATATATTACGGATTTGATAAATGTCTCCGCTTTTCTATAATTATTAAACAATAATTTGTTATCAATTGTCCGATTAAACAGATGATATATTTCATTGTTGCGAAAGACATCACGACGATAAGGCATAATTTAATAATGGAGAAAGAGTCTGGATAAGTCAACGGACTATAATCATCATTTCATATATAATATATTGTTAGATCAATCCAATCAACCCCCGAGGTTGCTTAATAATTAACGAGGTTGCTTAATGTATTGGCAAGCTCATCCGAATGTTAAGATTATTAATGGAAAACGTGAAGATTTAGATGATCTAAATTCATAAAGTATTGTTCTACATGTTGATTATGATGGATCATCGTTGTTATTAGCAGGAGATACGAGTGTTACAGTATGGCGAGATTATATTATTCCCGAAAACATAAATACTTTAAAAAGTACGATTTTATTTGTAAGTCACCATGGTTCTTTCTCGTTTTTCAATGAGAATAAAGATACCGACGAGGATTATATAGGTCGTCTTGCAGAAATAAAACCAACAGCGACTATTATTTCTGTCGGTGCCACCAATCCACATGGACATCCTAATGAAAGCGCACTCTTATATTACGAGAATTATAGCTCTGGAGCTGATAATGGTCAAAAAATATTTAGAACTGATCAACATGGAAATATGAAGTTAGAATTACGTGGTCAAGGCGCTTGGTGGATTAATTGGAATCAAGTTTAAGAAAACTTCTAATAATTCTTTATTATATTAATATCCTTCCGAATTTGAGCAATCAGTCTAAAATCTTCAAATACCTTGATAATATGCGATAAATACTTGGTTATATTAGAGTTACGATATTTTTAAGCCCTTCCCCAAAAAAGACTGGTAAATCAGGGGGGGAACATATTATTGTTGTTTTAAGCCTGTTAACCAATCAGCCTCACCGTAACCTGAAGGAGGATATCTATACTCCCTTCTGACATTAGGATCAAATGAGTAACTCCCATATATTTTCTTCATTAATCTCGTAATTTGATCAAATAATTTACTATCCCAAACAGGCCCTTTCATTTCTGTAATTAACCCATTGCTTATCATTTCTTGAAAAAAAAGCGCCGATAGCATTTTAAAATGCCAATCAGTTAATAAACATAAAGAGGTTAAATCTTCTACAGTTAATGTTCTTAATGACAAACCGTTAGCAAGCCCCTCGGATAATACTTTACTGAAACCGGAGGCTGACGGAATACCAAATTGAGTTTTTGCTATCTTAATGTAAGGATCAATTACAGCATGCGCCATCTCCTCCGATACGGAGACTCGGTATAATGCATGTCTTGGTTTATCTGTCAATAAATATTCCAGCAGCCGTTTTGCTTCGGAAAGATTGCCTTCCAGGAGTAACTGTATGATAAACCTTTGATCCAATAATATCTCTTTGTGCGTTGCTCCCATATTATTTTCTGAGCTAACAGACAATCCATAACTACTAAATTGGGTATGAATATTAGCTAAGTTTCTTAAATGCTTAAGATATGCTGTTGGATACTGGGGAATAAGAATATAATCAGCATCTCCAACATGTATAGCGCCATCAATTTTAAATCCTTGAGCTTTAGAAAAGACCTCTCTTAGAACCGGCATTTCAACACAAAGTATCCGGCCCTCATCTAAAATTCTACGACCAATCGACAGGTCAAACAGAGGAGCTACTGTGGTATCCTGATGCCATACATCTAAGCAGCTTTTTCCTATAGCAACTACCAGGCCTTGATCCTCTGTAGTGGGAACAGCATGAAATTCATTAAGAGTTAAATCTTCCGGTAGTTTTGTTATCCACACACGCTCATGGCTCATAATATTGAGTTGGAGAGATATTTTAACACAGATATTTAAAACATTGAATTACATGTAGTCAACCTCGGGAGTTGCTTAGGCTGTTACCACTGTTTATTTGGGATAAATCACCATTTCTCTATATATTAAATGTAGTCAACCTCGGGAGTTGCTTAGGCTGTTACCACTGTTTATTTGGGATAAATCACCATTTCTCTATATATTAAATCAATCCAATCAACCCCCGAGGTTGCCTACTTACATACCATCGTTTGAATATCCCATCTAGGGTAGCGGATGAGATGATTTTCGAACATTTTGGTTTTAATAAATCTCTGGTGTGAGGTAAAATAAAGAAGGACTATGGATAAGAAAATCGCTGATTATATCGGTAAGCAAAAATCACCCCAAAAGGAAATTTGTCTTGCCTTAAGAAAAATCTTACTAAAAATTTTCCCAAAAATAAAAGAGGAAATGAAATGGGGGGCAATGGTCTATGATGGAGGAAGATATTATATTGGGGTAGTTAAATATGGAGTTAATTTTGGATTTGCAATCAATGGTTTAAGCAAGCAAGAAGCTGAACAGTTTGAGGGAAGCGGTAAAACAATGAGACATATAAAAATCAAGGCATTAGAGAACATTGACAAGAAAAAACTGGTTCAGTTAATAAAGTTAGTTCATAACAAAGTCGTTTGCACGCCTTGTAACACTAACCGAAACTAAAGAAACGGTTTACTTCTTTGTTAGTAAACTCTGGATATTCTAGGTAATTTGCCCAATCAATTCTTCGAAAAACATACCATCTCGAATTTTTTCTGGTAGGAGACAGGCAGAGTCGCTACCGAACATTTTGATTTTAATAAATTCTTGATTTGGGTTAAAATAAGTAGTAATGAAACAAATCCTTTATTGGTTGCCTCGGATAGTAATTTTAGTTTTTGCTCTCTTGGTTTTTGTTTTTGCCTTGCTGTCTGGTGCTGCAGATTATGGTGGCGGATTGAAGGGGATTCTCATGAATAGCCCAAATGCAATTCCCTGGCTTGTTTTATTAGGAATAGTTTATATCGCTTGGAAATGGGAAAAAGTCGGTGGTTGGATGTTAATAGTGATTTCTATTATATTTACAGTTTTCTTTAATGCTTGGGAACATATTGGAATTTTCCTGATTTTAATTCTCCCGATTTTGCTTATGGGAATTTTGTTTTTAATCAGTAGTAAGCTAAAAAATATCAAAAAAAATAAAAAGTTAAGGATTGGCTAATTTCTTTGTTAGTAAGCTCCAGATATTCCAGTTCACTTGCCCAGTTTGTTCGTTAAAAGATGCACCCTCATTTCCCAAACTAACCTCAAGGAAATAACAAATAAGTATTTTGTGTTAGAATAAAAATATGGAAATTACAATCTTTTTAGCTAGGTTTTTAGGTGGGTTTTATTTAATCTTTGGTTCGTTGTTTATCATTACTAGGCAGCTGGGTAAAACAATAGAGATGACAGATGATAAGTCTTTTGTTATTTCGACTGGTTATATTTCACTTCTGATGGGTTTGGCGACGGTGGTTTTGCATAATGTCTGGGTTCTCGATTGGAGAGTGGCGATCACCATTCTGGGTTGGTCTACTCTAATAAAAGGTATTTTGAAAATCGGATTTCCCGAATTTATCAATAAACAAGCGCAGATATTTAAAAGTAAACAAACACTTGAAGCGATAATGTTGCTTCTCTTGGGCGGTTGGTTATTTTGGATGAGTTTTTAGTAGACTAGTAGCTAAGAAATCGATTGATTTCCTTATTCGTAAATTCTGGATATTCAAGCTCACTTGCCCAGTCAATTCGTCGGAAAACATACCATCGTTCGAGCTCGTATCTAAAAAGACTATTAAATCAGTCTTTTTGCAATTGTTGTGAAGTAAGGTTCTTTGTCTTTACCCATAGTAAAACTATCGGATTGTAAAACGGTGAAGCCTATCTTTTCTAATATTTTGTCTATCTCACCTTTTTGAAAATACTTAAAAAAGCAGCTAGTTTTTCCCGTTGGGTCATAATACTCTCGCTTAATTCCTTCACCTTTGCCGCCAAGCACAATTAAGCATATTATCCCATTTGGCTTTAATACTTTTTTAAAACCAGCAATGGTTTTCTTAAGATGTTCTGTAGGAATATGGATTAAAGTCCTAGCTGACCAGATGCCATCAAAATATTTATTAGGGAAATCAAGTGCCATAATATCCATATATTTGAAATTACCATTTGGGACTGATTGGCGGGCTTTTTCCAGCATTTTTTCTGATATATCTATTCCAACAACGTCAAAATCTTTATCTACTAGTTTTTTTGTTTCACCTCCAGGACCACAACCAATATCTAAAACCTTAGCTTTTTCTGGAAGCAGAGATGCAAACTTATTAATATATTTATCAAAATCTTTTTCATCAAAGTGTTTTTTGAAATAAACATTAACGATAGTGTCATATGGTTTCTGGATGTACTGCTTTTTTAGGGTTCTTAAACTAGGAAGTTGTTTGGATGAGTTCATGCTGTAATTATAACAGGTTTAAATTTTGAGATTTTCAGTGCTTCTAAGGTGTTTTGTAATTGTGATAAGTCAATATTAAACTCAATTTCTTTGTTGTGGAATAAGTCCTTTAGGGGGAGCCAGGCACAATTCTGCGCCTGGCTTCGCAAGAGCCAGAAGCAGAATTTGACGCAGACGGGTACAGAATTGTACCCGTTAATTCAACCGCTTAATTCAACCGCGGGGGTTACGGATAGCTCTATAACAATTAAAACATATTATCTGTTTTATTTATTGCTTGATTTTACGATACAAACGAATGAATTATAATCGTCATTTTATAAAAAAGCTCCGAGTAACTTTGAGGATAATTCATCTAGATAACTGAAGAGCTGCATAAATCATGACGCTCGCTGAAAGGATTCTAACTGCATAAACTTTAATTTTGTGTTTTTCTAATAGATTTGGCCAAATAAAAGATAATCCAATCGCCATCAGCATCGAAAAAGGTACGGAAATTATTGCTGAAGATATACCAACATTTTCCGAAAAAGCTTTTATTGAAGCGAGGTTTCCTATTGTTTCAGCCAATACTACAATTACAAGCGGTAAAGCATACACAAGTTTTAATGTTTTTAAATCTTTCTTAAATAGCGGATAAGTTAGGGACAAAAAAATTAGATTAACAATACTTACCCATAAATTGCTTGTCCAGTATCCATTAATAACTACGGCCTGATTGATTAAAACTGAAAATACTGCATAAAGAAGAGCTGAAAAAAGTAATATTAAAACTGCCTTATTAAAAAAAGACTTAATGGAAAACTTTTCATCCATTGAAACAAAAAAACCAGTAAGGAATAATACAGTGATGAAGAATATCTGAATTGGTGTAAGAATTTCTTTTAAAAAAATAAACCCAAGAATAACACTAAAAACGGTTTTAAAATTGAAAAGGGGTGAAAACACAGAAACGTCAATTTTAGAAAGGGCAATCATGTATGTGAAGGAAAATATCGCATTAGCAAGAGCAGAATAAATAATGATGTCCCATCTTGCCGGAAATCCTGCTTTTTTAATGAAAGCCAAAGGAATAATAAAAAACACGCCGCCAGCAGCCCATAAATAATTTAATAACCAAGGATTTTTTACAGAGTGTTTGCTTAATGCTTTGATTAAGATGGTCTCAACGCCATATATAAATGAAGCTATCCAGGCAAATATATAAAAAGGCATATAAGGTCAATTATATATTATGAGATTGGTAAAAGCCTTAAACTATAAGGTGTAGTCAACCTCGGGAGTTGCTTAGACTGTTACCGTTATCTATTTGAGATAAATCACCATTTCTCTATGTATTAAATCAATCCAATCAACTCCCGAGGTTGCTTGCTATTTACCACTTTTAGCAGGTATTCTGAGGTTAAATAGTATTCCTCGTCGGCAAAGTGCAGTTTAGCAGTCTTGCCGTTAATTTCCTTCTGTTTTGCCCAATACTCTTTTCGTTTTTTCTCATGCTTATCCTTATAATCAGAGATTGTGTACGTTTAAATCTTGATTTGTTATACTAATGAACATGACGAACAAAATTATTTTACTCTTATTTTTTCTGGTTTTACTCTTAGCTTATTTAGTCTTTCAACCGTCAAAAATTAAGAAGTCTGAACCTTCTCAAAAACTAACCCCTAAGATTACTTTAAAACCAACTTTAGCCCAGCCGAAGTTAAGCATAGACCAAAATAAAACTTATCAAGCCGTTCTCAAAACAACAGTGGGCGATATTGTCATTGACTTATATGTAGATAAAACCCCAATTACGGTAAACAACTTTGTCTATTTAGCTAATAAGGGGTTCTATAACAACACGGTGTTTCATCGTGTTGTTAATGGTTTCATGATTCAGGGAGGTGATCCCGTAGGTAATGGTACTGGTGGCCCTGGTTACCAATTTGATGATGAGCCCTTTGAAGGAGAATATACTCGCGGAACAGTCGCCATGGCCAACTCCGGTCCCAATACCAATGGCTCACAGTTTTTTATCATGCACCAGGATTATCAATTACCTAAAAACTATATTATTTTCGGCAAGGTCAGTCAGGGGATAGATACGGTTAATAAAATAGCACAAGCCCCAGTTAAACCTAATCCGGGGTCAGGAGAAAACTCAGCGCCTGTTGATCCAGTAGCAGTTACTTCAGTTAAAATTAACGTTCTGGAATAGAACAATAATTCATTTAAATTCTATAATAGATTCCTTCTAACTAAGAAGTTTTTTCAATTGTTCTAAAGAATCCCAATTATGAATGGAGATAGGGAATATTATAGTGTTTAGTTTTTTTAATATTTTTATTTTTTCTTTCATTACTTCTTGAGAAATTAGATCTATTTTAGTTAATAAAATGATAGTTTTTTTTGACAAAATATTCTTATTATATTTTGAGATTTCTTCAACAACTGTTTTATAATCTTTTCCAACGTCTTCAGATTCACTAGAAATACAATGTAACAGCAATGACACTTTTTCAATATGTTTTAAAAACTTAATTCCCAAACCTTTTCCGGTTGAAGCACCATCAATAAGACCCGGAATATCGGCAAGGACTTTGCCATTAACAGCTCCAAGATTTGGCTCAAGTGTAGTAAAGGGATAGTTGGCTGTTTTTACATTGGCATTGGTTAGTGCGTTTAACAAACTGCTCTTTCCGGCGTTAGGAAAACCAATCAGACCAAAATCAGCTATTAATTTAAGAATAAGCGCAATATTTCTTTCTTGACCTTTTTGTCCTGGAGTGGCGCAACGTGGAGTTTGATTGGTGGAAGTTTTAAACGCATCATTTCCAAACCCACCGTCTCCGCCTCGACAGAATAAAATACTTGAGAATTCATCTGTTAAAATAATTTCTTCATTGGTTTTGTTATCAATGATTGACGTGTTTGTAGGAACTGGCAAACACAGATCTTTACCGTTTGCACCAATTCTTCTATTTGAACCGCCTTGTTGCCCATTTTCAGCTTTGAAAAAAGTAATTCTATTAAATTTTTTCAAATCAGTAACGTTTGAGTTTACAATGAAATATAAATCTCCACCTTTCCCTCCGTTTCCGCCACATGGTCCTTTTTTATTAATAAAAAAAGCCACCTTTCCGGATCCACCGTCACCTCCTTGAACCGTTATTTCAGCTTCATCAATAAACATAATTGTATCTCAATTATATAACGTCGAGGACTTTTTAGAGGGGAAAATATCATATCTGCTATAATTCTCTTTAATGAAAGTGAAGCACTCCCCGACCTTACGGTCGGGGCATCAGCCGCTTCAGGCATTCAGAGTGCGAAACCCCGCACCGTCCCGCTCAGCGGGACTTCGCTCAGGACTATAGCCCCTCGTTAAATTTATCCTAAGCAGGATCGAAGAACTCATAACCATAGCTTGCGGGGTTGAATAAGAGAATGTTATTGAGGCTAATATTTATCCCCATTAAACGTAAAGCAGTAAAAACCAGATATATGCGAATATTCTAATAAGTATTGAGGGGCATTATTCATGGTGTTCGTACTGAAAGTAGCACAGATTTTATACTCTTTGCTACCAACGATTTGATATTGATATTCAATATTTGTTTCAGGATCAGATGGCACTTTTGAATTTCCACTACTGTAACTTGTAGAAGCTTCAATAACAGTGGGAGGCAATACTTTATTTGTACGATAATATGAACCCACCCAATTTTTAATAGTCTGGACATTTTGAATTCTCGTATCGTCAAACCGTTTGTTGCGAGCTGCTTGAGGAGACCCCCCGTCCATAAATCCATAAATGACAGTAGATAAAACTATGAACGAAAGAATAATCATGGTGATTTTATTTTTTTTCATACAGATGTTTTACGATCCTCGCGAACCTCCTGTAATATAAACATACAGATTGATCCTGGAATAATTAAATTAACAAGTAAATGAGGAATTGTTCTTGTTGAAGTTGTTGCTCCCAAAAAACCAAAGACTGTGGTAATTAGCATTGCAATCATGTATAAAAAATTGACTATGATAGTAAAGTACATTAATATCTTTCGGGTTTTAATATTACGAACTCCTGGATTTATTCCAACTTGTTTATCTAACGATATAAATAATCCAATAAAAAATGGGTACGCGACAACTATAGCAGCTAAATATCCCTGTAATAAAGTACTATTAAATGCATTCATATAACCATAAGACGTGCTTTTGGCAAGATTGTCTGGTATATGTTTATCAATTGCATAATTCCAGATACTACCCATAGAAATAGACCAAATCCATAGCGTTATAAAAAGCAATACATACTGAAAACTAATCCACATACTAAATCTAGGAACTGGTGGGGGCGGAAGAATTGTTTGCGTTGATGGAGATGAGGGTAATAATGCTTCTTGAACTTCTGTTTCTTGCCAACTATTTTTAACTAATTGTTCCTTAATTGTTTCATCAGAAACATTCATAGCTCGCAGTTTACCGATATAAGAAGTTAAATTAGAATCGACCATTTAATTTATAATATAAATATGGCAAATATATTTCAAGTGGATATATACAATTTCTGATATCCTTCTTATTATTCCAAATTCAATAGGATGTAATAATTCTTTTATTAAGTATTAAACAATGTCAATCCTTATGGACAGGGATTTAAATTATCTTGTAAGTCAAATACTTGGATATAAGGGAATTTGTAGATAATTAGCCTTAAAATAGGTCCGAACACCGTCTATGCCCGCCAGCTTTCACCCATTGCAGATCCAAGAATAAAGGAGGCTTCGTGGGATTTTAAAAGTTACTTCTTATTCAACTAGGGGAAAGATACGGGTTTTTAAAAACGGAGCAATCTCTTCATTTTTTACTAGAGATAAATCTACTCTTTCATCTTGCGATAATGCAAGTCGTCTCTCTAATTGTCTAGGATCAATATAATAGTAACCAGCAAGATAGTGTAAAGTAGAACTATATCCCATGGATGCAATTATATCCAAAGGTATATGATTGACTCGATAAAAACCATCTAACACAGCTGTAACACTAATTAAAGGACCAGCCATATCGGTCGCTCTCGCTAAAGAAGGGTCTGTTGTGTCAGTCTGTTCAAGAGTTGACCAATCATAAAGACAAATTCTTGTAGGACCATCTCGAAATCCATTTAGTGGTGGAGAAACATTACCCAGAGTTATTTGATAATGGCACAAATTATAATCATGTAGAAATCTTGTTGATTGTCCCAATCTCACTAATACGTCAAAAAATAATTTAGGATATAATAAACGAAATTGTTTACTTCTTTCTTCGATTTCGGAAATTTCGTCAAGGAAATTTAGAAAATTAATTATCGGGTCACTCATACGTTGTCCTTTGGCTGGACAGATAGTTACTAGTGCAGTTTGACATCCACCCTTACCATCAGGTATTCCTGGATATTTAATTGTTGCAATCGGATAAGGAGTTAAAAACGGACTATCATGATCTACAATTAAATTAAAAATATTTTTTGTATTTTTATATTTTTTCTTTGCCCTTTCTTCAGTATAAGATCCTAATGGATCTTCGGACGTTTGATTAACAGATTTTCCGTCTACAACTATCGTCGTGTTCATCTTACATTTATCGGCTTGAGCAGATGGCGGTTGTATTGTCATATTTCTCTGACCAGGATTTGAAACAATTACGAGTGATCTATCATTATTCCTTACGCCCCAATCTAAAAATCCTGCACCAGAAATTTCAACGGTATCATAGCAACTCCAAGGTTGAATCAAAGGAAAAAAAACATTTCTACCATCAACCTTAGTTATTAAAACAGGATCAAAATCACGATCATAATTAGCAAAACTTAAAATTCTATTAAAATCAACGTCGCCGATTATGTTTTCTCGACAAGATCTGGATATATGAACTTCAATGGGAAGTGGTTCTCGAGGCGATTCAATGCGATAATTGAATATATTATGAATGAGTATTATATATTACAGGTTATTGCTATGCAAAGTTAACCGTCGTCATTTAAACAATGTCAATCCCCTTCGTTTAACTCAGGGCTATGGCTTGCGGGGTTGGATGGGAAGAATGACTTTCATAAATAATATTTTACATAAAATAATTGCCTGAAAAGTTAATTATGTTCTTTTTTTAACTACGGGCCTAAGTGTTTCAAAAACCGACACGCCAAACACATTAAAAATAACTTCATTTTTTGTTATTCTTCGTAGGATTCCAAACTTCCTTTATGTTTGATATAGTTATAAAAGAACTGAAAGGAGGTGAAATTATTGATGAAAAAATTAATATTTATTCTTCCGGTCTTTTTGGCTTTTGGTTTAATTGTGCCCGCTTTTGCGGCTAAAAATAATGAAGCAGGCGCCCAAAACACCAATACTGGTCAGAAAGTCCAGCAACAAACCCAAACACAACAGCAATTGCAGATATCTCCTTCTGCAACAGGAAACCAAGTTCAAAACCAGAATCAGGTAAAAACCAAAAATGCGGGTGAAGATTTAAAAATTCAGACCAACACTCAAGAGCAAGAAACCCAAGGAGATGACGAAGAGAGTCAAACTCAAGACATGCCCAAGGACGAATCACCAAGAAGTGAAACAGCAAAAAAAAACATGAGCATTGTTTCTCAAAAGGTAATGGAATTACTTACAACTAAAACAACGCAGGGTGGTATCGACGAGCAAATAAAACAGATCGCACAAGAGCAAAAACAAGCCCAAGATCAGACACAAACAGAGTTAGGGAAAGTTGACAACAGAGGCGGATTGTTGAAATCATTAATAGGACCAAACTATCAAGCTTTGAAGAATGTAAAAAAGCAAATGGAACAAAACCAACTGCGGATTCAACAACTTGAGCAACTGAAAAATCAATTAATCAATCAAGATAGCATCGCTATGGTTCAGGAAACAATTCAGGCGTTAACTGAACAAAACACTGCCCTCCAAGACAAAATTGCTCTTGAGGAGCAATCAAGTAGTTTGCTTGGATGGTTATTTAAGTTATTTGCTAAGTAATAAATTAATATATTAATAAAGGGGCTGATAAAGATTATGGGACACCACAAAAAATGCTGTTGTTGCTGTTGTTGTCAATGCGACTGCGACTGCCATCGTAATGAAGAAAAGTGTTGTAATAATGAAGAAAAAAAAGAGAAAAAAAGATAAAGAAAATTAACCTAACAAAATCAATTTCTAAAGATATTTTTTAAAAAAATCTACTGATCTTTGCATAGCCGTAGCAAATGAATCTCCATTAAAATTATGATTGGCTCCATTATATTTATACAGCTCTGCTCTTTTTCCTTCTTTTTCCAATGCATTTTTAAGATGGATTGACAATTCTATTGGTACACTGCTGTCTGCTGTCCCATGATGAAGTTGAATTGGGCCTGAGATGTCATCAAGAGATGAGTAAGGGTCAAGTTTGTTCCAAAAAGTTGGATTGGCGCTTGGGCTACCGTATTTGACAACTAGATCAGGCGCGTTTCTCCTCATGAAAGGGATGCGAGAATTGTATGTTTCAAGCATGTCTTGAAAACTTCCAACAACACCGGCCCAAAATACACTCGCTTTAATTTCTTTGGATACCACCATGGCTTTAAGTCCGATTTCACCTCCGTTTGAATGCCCCCAGATACCTATTCTTTTTGAATCAACATCTTTATCAATTTTTAATGCCGATAGTGCGTTTAACGTATCAACTACGTAGCTTTCCGAAAAATGAGCGCCTGTTGCATCTCCTTGGGATTTTCCATGTCCTCTCAAGTCGGGTTTAAAAGTAATAAATCCGCTCCTGGCTAAACCATCCTGAGTGGCAATATAATCATTGGTTGTAATATATGTTTTAGGAGAAACATATCCATGTAAAAATATGATCGTCGGATAACCATTTGACGGTCTTGATGAATTTGGTATTGTTAGTAGTCCGTAGATCTTCAACCCATCCGATTTATAGGACACAATATGTCGTTGATAATTAACCCCTGATGTTAATGTCTCCTCGATTGCTATCTCGCTTGCAGGATAATTTCTTTTCCGTAACGACTCAATAAATACTGGCAGTTCTTGAACATTAGTGTCATTTTCTGTCAAGCGTCGAGGAGAAACAACATTGTTCTTTGAAGATTTTTTAATAATTGTTCCAACAATAACCATTAAAAGAGCAACCAGTATTAAAATGAATGATAATGTAATTCGTTTAGACATAGTAAAAATTTTATCATTAATAAATGAAAGCGTGAAATTTTTGTTATATTTCGTAATATGGGTAAGATTATACAAATAAGTGTGTTTTTTTTAGCGCTATCTTCATTTTTTTTGTTTTTGCCTAAGAATATATATGCCAAATGGTATTACCCTATGGATAAATATTATGAACGACAAACGATAAAAGGGTTTGGAGAATTTATTGACGACAATTTTTATAGAGGAAAAGAAAAATTATTTCCCTATAACAAATTTTATGGTTATCATACTGCGGTTGATTTGGAGGTATTTTCTAATGAAATTGAGAAAAAGGTCCCGGTATATGCCATGTCTTCCGGAATAATTACTTATATTGGAACGCTTTCCGGCTATGGAGGAGTTATATTAGAAGAGCTTGATAATGAAAACGCTACAGTTTTATATGGACATGTTAAGATTAAAAACCTTTCAATTAAAGTTGGAGATCGTATAACAGTAGAAAATAATCCTATTATATTGACCTTTTTAGGAGAACAATTTAGCAGTGAAACATCTAAAGAGAGAAAACATCTGCATTTTGGAGTATATAATGGAGTTGGCCTTTATTTTAGAGGACACGAAAGTTCTCTTAGTCAAGTTGGGAAAAAATGGTATGATCCGAATAAATTTTTGAAAGAAAAAGAAGCATTGGATCCAATATTAGAACTTACTCCTATTATTCCCGTTAGAAATACAAACGATAATTCAGAAGAAAAAAAGAGTTTTTTATACTTATTGTTTAGTTTTCTAAGGCGATTGATCAATTTACAGTAATATAGAAATGACCTCGTTTATGCTTATCTCAACCTTTCTATTCCTGAATAAGAGAACACACTCCTTATCACCCATGGATGACAAATTTTGACATTTTTATTTTCTATGTTATAGTGAATATTGATGTTGAAAAAATTTTTTTCTTCTTGTCCTGCTGGTGTAAAAATACCTATTTTTCTATTTATGATAACAGTTTTTGGCGTCGTAGGATATTTTTTACTAAATAAATTTATCTTTAGTAAACCAAGCGCTTTTCTAGGAAGCACCTATGCGGTTGAATTGCCCAAAAGCATAAAAAAGGAAGACCTTAACAATCTAACCGTTCAACAACAAAAAGAGCTTGATGAAAAAATAAATACTATTCTTTCGGCAAAAATTACTTCAACATCATCTGTAGAGAAACCAGACACACCGGTTGTTATTGTTTTGACACAAAACGGGAAACCGATCTTGCCTGATTTGGAACAGAAATCTGCTGAAGAAAATGTTGGGGAACAAAATGTACCAACAGGAAGTGACAAATCACGTTCCGGGCAAGCCTCACCCACCCCCGAACCTTGTACTGACAATGATCCAACACAAGACATCTATTATAAAGGTGTTTGTCAGGATGTAGAAAAAAAGATTGAAGATGCATGTACTTCTGATCAAATTTCAATTGACCAATATTATTGTGATAAATGGGGAACACAGTTGTGTACGCTCCAGCGAACAGTATGTACATATAATTGTAGAAATGGGCGTTGTTTAACCCCTTATGATGAACCTATTTCTACCGCAACACCAATACCCACAAAAAAACCAATATCAACGCCTATAATTTTGCCTTCAGCTACCCCAACCCCAACAAATTATCCCTGTATTGATTCTGACGGCGGGAAAAAACTGTTTACAAAAGGCGTCACAACCTGGTGGAATACCACTTACGAAGACAGTTGTTATTCTGTTTATACAGGAAAACTCGTTGATAGTTGTTCAGATTTTTTTTGTAGACTTTTGGAAGGTTATTGTGAGGATGGACTGCCTGTTTGGGAGGCTTTTCGCTGTGAAAATGGATGTCAAGACAGCGTTTGTTTGAATCAACCACTTACTCCAACCCCAACCAACCCGCCCCCTCCAACACCAACAGGTTACCAGTCGTGTTTTGATTCTGATGGAGAAGACAAATATATTAGAGGCTATGTTAGACCTGCTTCAGGTCATTCTGATGATAAAGTCATTTGGGATAGCTGTCAAAACTGGACAAACTTAATCGAGGCTGTCTGTGATTCGGACGGAAAAAAATCTAAGACAATAAGCATCTATTGCCCGGCCGGTTGTTTAGATGATGTTTGCCGAAACAGCGGAGACCTAAGCTTTCGTTATATCGGCGATATAAAGGAAAAATATCAGGCTGAAACCGGCAGGGATTTAAGCGCTGACGTTGGTCAAATTTATAGAAAGATAAATGAGGTATATGGTCATGCTTATGCTCAAATTAGCGTGAGTATGAAAATAGGAGATGATAATTATTACAATGCCAGCACTAATGAAATAGTTCTTCAGAGCCATTCAATAGGAAATCAGTCTTTGATAACCTGGTTAATAATGGCGGCGGTTCATGATGATTTAAGCTTTTATATGCCGTTTAACTGGGAAATAGGAATGAGAGATCTTCTTTCAAAAGATATTTATATTAAACTTTTTGAGCCTGAAAAAGATGGAAACCTGCGAATAAAATGTCCATTTTATGAGCTGACAGGTCAAAATCCCGCTTGGGCGACTGTCAATGGAAACATGGAGAGTCTTTCTTATCCTGCTAATCCGGGACCTTCAGCCCTTGCCGCAACTGCATTGTACAAACTCTACATAAATGACGATCAATTTTTTGTCAGGTTTAATAATGTTTTGTACAGCCAAACCATAGATGAAAATCTAAAAGATAAAATACCAAATATTGCCAAAAGCGTTAAACCAATAGCGGAAGGTATATTTTTTGATGATTGGTTTGCCAACCAATTCATTCTTCATACAAAACATATCCCGGGTAATTATCTGGTTCCGTTTATAGACAAATTGAACAATAGCGGTAATGTTAAGCTTTGGGTGCAACTTACGAAAGTATTGGAAAATGGCAGTAGGCTGGACCCGAATGGCGTAGGCGTTAATATTAAAGTATATGACTCAGACAATTTATTATTAACAGAAAGACAATTTAATAGTAAAGCAAGTGGCGGTGTTGAATTTGGTGAGCTGCCTCAAGCTGTGTTTCCCGGTTCTTCCGGTATGGCAAGATTTGAGATTACCGCAAGCGGATATAATCCGATTTCATTTTGTTACCCCTATCAAAACGGCCAGCCTGTGGAAGCTGGTCAAGATACCCATCTTGGAGTTTTTGGTTGTGTAATAAACCGTTCTTCTGGTTTGGTTTCTTTAGATACAGGAACAAACAAAGACAGTCAATTGGCTAGTGGGATGTTTAGTTTTCCGGATAGTTATTCGTTCCGCGGCTCTGCCAATCTTTCTTATTATGAAGATGGGTCTAAAAATTCTTCGCCTTTGACAAAACATATCAATAAAGACGTTGGTGATTATTATGTCAGTTATCGTTTAGTTTCCGCTGCCAGTCAGACGCGAGGAGGACAACAACCTCCTTCAGTTACCATTACCGACGATTGTACCCGTGATTGGCAAGAATATAAAAGTGATAAATTTGGTTTTTCATTTAAAATCCCAACGGGATGGACTGATACTTCAATAGACGAGTGGAGCTCTGATAATCTAACTTACCGAAGTTTAGTCTCAACAACAAGACCAGAGGAACAAATCGATCCGAAATATAAAATATCCCGATTTGAAATTTTAGCTTCAACCTATGATCTTAAAACTGACGAAAATTATGGCATGTGGTTTGAAAACAATACCGGCAACCAGGTAAAAGACACTGTTGAATTTAAAGGATTAACAAATGTTGAAAAATACATTGACGAAACAGAAATGGCTTGCAGCAGCCAAACTGACGAAAACTCAACCTCGTGCAAGCATCGCTCGGAAATGTATTACTTTAAAAAGAATGATATTTATTATCTTTTGAGTTCGTCGATTTTTATAACAGACGATCTTAAGGACAAAAACGAACAAACGGAAAAATGTTTTTTAAACTCTTTTTCTTTAATTAATGCTGAACAAAGTCTTACCAAATGTACTTCTGACGTATATAACTCAAGTATGAATTGTGATAATCAACCAAAAAATACAGTTTGTGGAAACACAAGATTGGTTTTTGACAACGGAAAAGAAAGACTGGACATACAAGAATTTTCCAACGTCTGTTCTTATTGCAGTCAATGCGATCCGGAAACAGGAATTGGAGGACTGCGAGGAACTACGTTTTATTGCCTTGGATATTATGAGGACGATTGTAATTAGACAAAAAAAAGGGGGGGGTGATTTGATATGAAAAAAATTTTTGTTATTTTGGTGATAATCGTCATTGGTTACGGTATTTATCGAATTAGTAAACTCCCCCCGAATACTGGCCAGTCAACTGATCTTTTTAAAAAACCAGGTGATGTAAAAAAAACGATGGCGACTCTTATTCCGGAACAATCCGCCAACTTCATTAAAGATGGCGTTATTGTCCAAAAAGAAGAGAACGAGGAAATGGCTTGGAAGTTTATTTATGAAGCACCCGGCGCCCCGGTTTTGCAGGTGATGCTTGATTTTAATAATCGTAGTCAATGTGATTATGGTCAAGGCGAGCAAATCTGTAGTGAAAAAAAGTTTGAGAATGGTTTAAGGGCTCATGTTGAAGGAAATAAAAAAGGAGACACAGTAACAATTATAAATTTGAAATTATTAAATGAATAGTAATCTTAAAAAATACCGAAAAGGTTTTATTCCTGTTGTTGCCATAGTTATTGCTGCGGTATTGGTGGGCGCAGGAGGAACGGCGTACTATTATTACTCTTCAAAACGACCGGCAAATATGCCGGTTCCATCAATCATTCCATCAGCAGCCAATAATCAAAGCCCTTCTTGGCAAGAATATGTTAATCCAAAGTATCATTATAAAATAAACTACCCAGCTCATTGGTTTTTCCATAAGACAGGATATAATCCCCCTCCGCCGGCAACAATTAGACTTTCAAATGTTGATGAGAATCTTGATCCTGTGGGTAACGAGATCTCAATAGAGATTTCTTCACTTGAGGACCCAGGCGAGAATTTGGAAACCAATGCTGAAATTCAAAGTCTATCAAGTCAAGGTTTTAGTAAAAAAAGCATAACCATTTCCGATGAACCAGCCATCGTATTGGAAAAAGAAAATGATGAGGGAGGAATTGATACTTCAATATACATATATCGTAACGGAAATGTGTACCGCTTGAGCTGGGGGTTGTGGAATTCTGAAATAAGGCGTCTGAACAAAGGAACACTACAGCAAATTGTTGACTCGTTCAAATTTACCCAATAAAAAGATCAACAAGTCAAGTGGGTTTTAGTTTAATTCATAATAACTATTCTTTGTCGATCCTTTTTTCTTCAATAAGCCTTTTTCCACCAATGATTTAAGAAGTTTATGAGCCTGCTGCCTGCTAATTTTAAGTTCATTAACTACGTTGTCTGAAGTTAGTTGATGATATTTTTGGATTAAAGTTAAAACGTCTTGTTCTCTTGTTGTTGGTCTTAGATCAAATTGTAATTTTGATAATCCGGTTTCAATTTTTCCAAGCACGCTCTGAAGAGAGTACTTTACCCCATCAGTAAAATATTCAAGCCAAGAACTTTTATCACCTTCATCTGCTTTATTTAAGCTGGCTGAATATAATTCCCGGTCAATATCATATTAAATAAATGAAATTTTAACTTTGGAGTATTATATCAATTTAAAGTAGTTAATTCAGACCCATTTTTTGACACTTAAGCCATGAATGTACAGGCTCTAAGGCACAAGTAAATGAAATGTGGTTATGAAAGCCCCACCGGAAGCGGAAACTATGTTCCAGGAAAAATGATTTATGATTGTCCTAGTGGTTGTCTGGACGGAGCTTGTATTAAATAAATCTGCCTCAATCTTTCTTTCGTTTGTCCTTCGACTCACGAAGCTTACCCTGAGTAAAATCGAAGAGCTCTCTCAGGATAATAATCTTCAAATCCTTCGATAAGCTCAGGACAAGAGCATTGATTACAACCTTTTTGATAAAATAACACAATGAACTTAAATGCAAAAATAAGAGAATTGTTCGTCGAAAAAATAGGCTACAGATTCTTTCCTTGTCTATATAATCGTTTTCACGATCCATTATTTGACTTTATTAAATCAAAAATACCACAGGACTTTTTCCATAAAAGTATTTACGATTTAGGCTGCGGTGATGGAGGGAATAGTATCCGAATACAGAAAGTTTTTCAACCAAAAGAGATAATAGCATGCGATCGAAATAAATATATGCTAGAAAGAGTAAAAAAGAAAGGATTTAAAGTACAAAAGATTGATTTCAATGGTGAATTTCCACAAGGTGAAATGGCTACGTTTACTTTTTCACTTCATCATGCCTATGATAAAGAAAAAACACTCAAAAAGGTAGTAAAAAACTTTAAATATATTTTTATATGCGAGCCTTGTTTAGATTTACATCACTGGTTATTTGACGCTGGTCATGTGCCAACCAAAGAAAAATGGATAGAAATATTTGAAAAGGTCTTGGAAAAATATACTCTTTATCAATACAAAAACAGTTTAATTGTTTTTTTCAAAGCTAAAAAAATGCAAAAAGAAGATAGGTGTAAAAATTTTATCGAACTACAAAAGCATTTTTTATAAGATTTAGATTTCTATATTAAGTGAAGCACTCCCCGACCTTACGGTCGGGGCATCAGCCGCTTCGGGCATTCAGAGTGCGAAACCCCGCGCCGAATGCCCGCTCGAAAACCATTCATTCCACGTACTAACGCACGGGACATTCTGGTGCTGGGGTAAATTATCAAAACGTGCATTTATTTTGTCGTCTGTGGAGGAAGAAAGCAAGCATCGGCGAAGCCAAATAATTCAACTGGGATTTTTTGTGATAAAATTGAGGAATGCAACCAGAACCCTTCAGAATTAAAATGGTTGAGGAAATAAGTTTATCTACTAAACCGGAACGGCTAAGATTAATTAAACAGGCGGGATATAATGTTTTTCAGTTAAAGATCGATGATATCTATATTGATTTATTGACCGATAGCGGAACAAGCGCTATGAGTGATAAACAATGGGCGGCGATGTTGACCACCAAGCAAGCTTACGCTGGCAGCAATAGTTATTATCAGCTTGAAAAAGTTGTCCACGAACTTTTTGGATTTAAATATTTTGTCCCTGTCCACCAAGGACGGGCTGGTGAGCATCTGCTTTTTTCTTCAATAGTAAAACCCAAACAGATGGTACTGAACAATTCACATTTTGATACCACTCAAGCCAACGTTAAATTTGTTGGTGGGATTCCCCGCGATTTTGTGATAGAAGATGCTTACAACCCAAGCAAAGATGTTGCTTTTAAAGGAAATATGAACGTGGAAAAGCTTGAGAGTTTTGTCAAAAAAAATAGAAACAAAGTCACCTTGATAATGATGACAATCACCAACAACACGGTTGGCGGTCAGCCTGTTTCCATGGAAAACATTAGGGAAACAAGTCACATAGCAAAAAAATATAAAATTCCATTTTTTATTGATGCCTGCAGATTTGCGGAAAACGCTTATTTTATCAAGATTAAAGAAAAAGGTTATAAAAATAAAGATATAACAAAGATTGTCAAAGAAATGTTTTCTTTTGCCGATGGCTGCACTTTTAGTGGGAAAAAGGATGCTTTGACCAACATTGGGGGATTAGTAGCCACCAACAGCAGAATGATTTTTGAAAAGATTAGAAACATGTTAGTCATCACCGAAGGCTATCCGACTTATGGCGGATTGGCTTGTCGAGAATTAGCCAGCATGGCCATCGGGCTACAAGAGTCAACAAGAGAAAGCTATCTAGAATATAGACATGCACAGGTAAAGTATCTCTGGAAAAGACTTAATCAGGCGGGCATTCCCACTGTAAATCCGGTGGGTGGTCATGCCGTTTTTATTGATGGTAAAAAATTCTTTGCCCATCTTCCCCAAGCTCAATTTCCTTCACAAACCTTAGTAGTTGAGTTATATATAGAGTCAGGTGTCAGGGGAGTAGAACTTGGGACATCATGTTTTAGTGAGTTAGATAAAAAAACGGGGAAAATGATTTTACCCAAATTAGATCTATTAAGATTAGCAATCCCTAGAAGAGTTTATACAAACAATCATCTGGATTACGTAGCTGACAGTCTAATAAAAATTTACCAGCGGCGCAAAAGAATAAAGGGTCTTAAAAAAGTTTATGCGCCTCCACTATTAGGACACTTTTTAGCTAAATTTGAAAGAATTTCTTAAGTCTTTTTTTCGTTTGTCCTTCGACTCTCCGCCAGCTGGCGGATCACTCAGGATAATAATCCTTCGACTACGCTCAGACTCAAGGAGCTCGAAAAGATGGTAAGCCTATCAAACCATTCTATCCCCAACTTCGTCCCGCTCAGCGGGACTTCAATGGGTGAAACATATTAGATTTTGAAATCTTTCAACAAGTTCAGGACAATTTTTTAGAGTCCTTGATATAATTATTCTTGTGAACAAATCAATTAAATTACTCTCATTAAACGTTTCTATTTTTGATGAAAATAATGAGAAACTTATTCAATTCCTTAAAAAAATAAATCCTGATATTGTTTGTTTACAGGAAGCAACAAGGAAAGTTGATGATTCTGCTCTAGATTCTTTTGTCTCTAAAAGCGCTATTGATAAAGCCACTCCAGAATTATTTTATTCTTTTTATGCTCCTAACTGGAGTTTAAGGGATTTTAGACAAAACAATTTTCATGGTAAGAAAATATTTCAGCATGACTTCGGAGGTTTCATAGAATACGGAAATTATATTAAGAGTAGATTTAAAATTTTACAAGGCGTGAGTGTTTTTGTACAAGGTCATTTTTCGTATATGACAGATTGGGAATATGTGTCGGATCATCCGGGAGAAGAACCGAGAATGGTACAAATTGCTGATATTGAGATAAATAGTTTTCAGAAACTAAGAATTCTTAACTATCATGGTATATGGTCAAAAAATAAACAAGGGACTACCCGTACAAAATCAGCTTGTCAAAAATTGACTCATTTAGCATCTGAAGTTGCTTATCCATCACTCATTTGCGGAGATTTTAATTTATTTCCCAACACTGAATCAATAAAACTTCTGAAAGATAATTTCAGAAGTTTAGTCGATGAATATAACATTGGGCGCACTAGACCCAAATCAAATGAACTTAGCGCAACAGAACGAAATGTTGTTGATTATATATTTATTAGTAAAGAGATTAAAACAAAAAAATTTGAAGTTATAGATTCTGATGTTTCTGACCATTTTCCATTATTATTAGAATTTGGGATTAAATAGTTAAAGCAATAGCCGTACCCCACGCGGTTGTTGTGTAGTTGTGTAACATCAATAATAGGTTGATAGGATTATGACAATGGCCTTCTTATTTTTCAAGATCATCTTTATCAAAAATTACGTTTTTTTAGTAGAATAAAGGTAGAAAATTATGAATACTAAAACCTTAGAACAATATCAAAAAGAAGTAGCAGAATTAGTTAAACAGTTCAATTTCAACTGGTCTGTATATCTTCAATATATCCATCTGGTTGAAGAAATGGGAGAACTTGGAGAAGCTATAACTGTCAAAGAAGGAGATAGACAAGTAGGAAGTGGTGAAAAAGCACAAGCAGATCATGGGGATATCGAAGAAGAGCTAGGAGATGTTTTATTTACTTTGATGGAACTGGCAAATAAATACAACATCAGTCTATCAAAAGTGATGGAAGATGCCTTTAAAAGAAACAGGGTTAAATTACAAAAAATAAAAAACTTATTATGAAAAAATATACTTCCATGTGCAGGTTAGACTGTAGTACTTGCGATGCTTATATTGCTACAAAAAACAATGATGACAAATTAAGAAAAAAGACAGCTGAAGAGTGGAACGAAAGATATAGAAAAGATAATCGTGGAAGATCTCCAATCAAACCAGAGGATATAAACTGCAATGGATGTTTATCAGATGGACCAATATATCTATACTGTCAAAGATGTAAAATAAGAAACTGCGGCTTTGAGAAAAAGATAAAAAACTGCAAGGAATGTAAAAAATATAGATGTAAAGATCTTATCGAACTACAAAAGCATTTTTTCTAATAAATCTATTACTTCTTAACCCACTATTGGTAATGTCATTTTCTCATTGAGGTGTTTTAGGTATAAATCTATGCTGTCTCCATGATCGAAGGCAATTAATTCTTTAGGAGGAAGTTTGTCTAAATCAAACCATTTTAATTCCTTAACTTCCTCGTCCGAAGATTTAACTTGTTTTACTGCTTTTGCTATAAAAATTATATCAACGTTTTGCCTGTCTTCTCTAGGCCTATTAGGATTATCATTAATTTGCAACAACTGAAGATTGTTAATTTCCCAACCGCTTTCTTCCATTACTTCACGTTTTACTGCTTGGGCCAGATTTTCATCTCTATCAAAAAATCCTCCCAATAAACCCCACTTACCTGATTCAAGTATTGGTTTGCCATTTAGAGTTCCTCTTTTACCCAGAAGTATTTGATTGTCTTTTAGAACGATCGCGTTAACTGTTACATGCCGCAAAGAAGTTTTATTATTATTTTCGAATACACAGGTTATCATAGGAGTATTTTATCAGTTTAATAGAAACTCTTTCAATTCTTTAAAATCCTTAATGATTTTATCGGGATTACTCTCTTTAAGTACTTTCAAATCGTAAAACAAGTCGTATCCCTTTGCGTAAAATAAAACCGTCTTGCATCCTGCCGCTTTTCCCATAAGAATATCACTTTTACTGTCCCCTATTACAACTGCATCGGACGGCGTAATATTAAATCGTTTACATGCAAGAACCGCGGCTTCGGGATCAGGCTTTGCCTTTTTAACATTGTCAAAGCCAATAATAATTTTGAAGTACTTATCAAAATTAAATCTTTTTACCATTTTATCTACATACCATCTATAAGCAAAACTAATAATGGCTAATTTCATTTGTCTTTCAATGCATAAATTCAAGATTTCCAAAACGCCATTAAATAATTTCCCTTCATTGAAATGGTTGTTTACACCAATAAAATATGTTTTTCTAAACTGTTCAGTTCTGTTAGGTATGCCTAAATTTTTACAGATTGTTTCTTCAGTTTTTCCAAAACAAGTCTTGACGATTTCTTTTTTACTAAAAGTAAAATCTTGTTCTTTAAGTGCCCGATCATAGGCTTTAATATATAAAGGAAGGGTGTTGACAAGAACGCCATCCAAATCAAATAAGATTGCTTTAATCATTTGTTCATTTTATCATACACAGTTTAAGAGAATTAAGTTTTTATCACCTCTGGAGCGCAATGGATTGCTTTAATCTTCTAAGTGGGGTTTAAATCCATTTCTCTTAATTGAACAGGTGTACCTTTTTAAAAACCCGACCCAATTTATGTTAAAATAGAAAAATCAAAGGAGGTGAGACAGGATGAAAAAGATATCACCAATAATAATAATTATTTTTGTTGTTTTAGCTGTGGGCGCCATTATGTTTGTCAGTCGTAACTACACCACCAAACCAGGCGTGAACGTTACTACTGAAAAAAAACCTGGTGAAAAAAAAGAGGGTGTTTTTGATTCAATTAGAGATGCCATATCAAAGTCATTAAGCCTTAAATGTGAATATAAAACTGACAAAACTAAGACCGTTGCCTATATTAAAGGGACAACCATAAGGGTTGACAGCTCGGGGACTGGAAAAACCAAAAGTGGCGCTATTATTAAAGACAATAAACTCTGGAGTTGGGATGTAGATAAAAAAGAAGGGGTAATCATGCCCTTACAGATGAATAAAGACAAAGGGTTAAGCTCGGAGGAAATCGTTAACAATCTGGAAAAAGAGAAACAGTTCTGCCGGACAGCGGTGTTTTCCGACTCGGTTTTCAATCCGCCGACCGATGTCAAATTTAAGGACCTTGGTGCCCTATTTGAAAAAATATCAGGGATACCACAATAGTAGAATTCCGCCATAACCCGAAAACTAACCTGACAGGTTGAATGAAACTGATTTTAGATTAAGGAGTATAAGAGATTTTTTCGGATAAAATACCTTCAAAGAACAATTTATTTTCACCAGGATAAGCCTTTTTGGCATAAAAATTTCCAAAAGCAGAAGAAAGACGACTGTTGATATAGCCTATTATCAACGCCTTTTTATTTTGAACTTTTGATAACTCCTGTGACATTTCTCCTATATCCTGAGCAAAAGCAGCGTTAATAAGTTGCGGCCCTTTAAATGACAGAAAAAGAGATAAAGGCATCGGTAGCCGACCAATTTGTAGAGCTTGAGGTTCAAAAACGGAGACTTTGTTATCGGTTAAGGCGGCTTTCATTTTTACGTAAAATACCGGCTTGGCCGGTAAAAATTTCATGGCAAAATCAGCCGCTTCTTTAGGAATACCTATGGTTTCGGCATAGCTTGGGATTCTTTCTTTAATTAAAGCGCCGGAAATTTCTCCCGAGCCGTCGGCATTGAATTTAACTTGGACATTTTGATAAGGCCAGAAGTGCCAAGGTTGGTTATTCATGGTAGCAGTAATTTCCGTTGAAGTAAATTCAGCCGTAACTTCTCTCTGACCGGAAAATTGGCGAGTTTGCGAGGAAGAAGAACTATCCGGCAAGCTCGTATATTCAACGTGGCTTTTAGATCGGCACGATTTTAAATCATCCTGGGTGTATTTTATCCCTAAATCACGCGGTCTGTTGGCACCAAGCAAGGTTGACAAACCAGGGATAAAACCCAGGTAGCCGAGAATAAAAACAGGACCAAAAATAGCAAAGATTATCAAAAGAATCAGTAATTTCTTCATGTTATTTATTATAACCATATCTAAATCATTGCGCAATCGAATTTAACATAACCGCGGGGATTACGGATGGCTTTGTAACAATTAAAACATACAATCTGCTTTATTTATTGCTTGATTTTAGATACGTAGTTTCTTGCTGAGTTTAATAATAATAAAGCTAACTATCAAAAATTTGTATTAAGTAATACTAACTATCAAAAGACATTAGAATATTGACTCAGAGGAAAAAATGTTCAATAATATAAGTGCGAAATGAATAAAGCCTTATTAACTAAAAGAATTAGTATCCTTTTGTTAGTTACCCTTTCTTTTTTTGTATTCCCAAGACATACTTTTGCCGATACCAACTTCGATACCCAACAGCAGGCAAGATGTTATTCGGAATGCGGTGCCTATAAATTCTATTGGGTTGGGGATATGTGCTATGACATGGTCATACAAACCTGTTCGACAGGTACCGGAAGTCTTGTTATAAAAGCAATTTCTTTCATCAAAGCCGCTTATAGCTTGGCTATGAAAAATTCGCCTGCCATAATTGTCGATCTGGCGGATGTTTTCAAAACCATGTTTGTTTGTAAACCCATCATCGAAGATTGCATTGTTCCTCAGCTAAATTCTTGCAAAGCGGCGTGCGATTATAATCCGCTTTTGTATGCCCCTAACTTAAGTGTGGGAAGTCCCTTTTCAAATTACTTTCACGGGATCTATTATGACAAAGTAGCGAAAACCTTAACCTTTAGAGTTATCAATAACGGCCGGGGCTATGCCTGGGATATTGATGTCCAGGCCAATTGGGGATCTACGCCCAATAGAGACGGCATTGTAACCGGGCGGGGGATGCTCTTCAACGAGACAATTCCCGAACTGCTTTTTTGGGGTTCGCGACAAGGATTACCACCGACTTTTGGTGATGTGGCCCTGGACTTTCTCATTGACGAAAGCAATGTCTCTAGTTATCTAGGTTGGCTTAAGTCGGATGCCGACAAGCATTATGTACCACCGGTTTGGGAAAAAACCATACCTTTTGATCCTCCGGCTAATGAACTGACAAAAGTTGTCTTAGTTGTTGATCCGTCCCAATTTATACCGGAATCCAATGAGTTGGATAACTCTTATGTCTTAGAAATTGATAACCGGCCAACTCCGGCAAAATTTGAGTTTGAAGATGTTCAAGTAAATATAGGCCACAATACATTAACCGATTTCTCAGTCAACGTTAAGATAAAAAATCTCGGTGAAGAAGAAGGAAATGCAGTTTTAAAATGGTACGAGGGAAAATACAAGCCGGGAGATACCACATTCCACGAAATGGAAAACATGATCCCGGGTTTAAGTTCAGCAAATTTTGATCATGAAATTATTGTCGACGTTTCCAACGGTAGCGGAAGTTGCACCTCCAGAAAGAACTACACCCTTATTGTCGAAGACCCGTACGGCGGCAAAAGAACAACTTCCTTTGAAATACCCCTGTACGCGGGCATGATATCCGGCCGTGTTAAAAATTTGGACGATAAAAATGTTCAGGGGGCTACTGTAACCTTGAGCAACGGCCAAAATACGACTACAAATAGGTTTGGTAATTATTCCTTCGGCGGCATCAGCCAACTGGGAAAACTAACAATTACTGTCTCCCATCCTGACTATACTCAAACCCAAACCCAGGAAGTAGAAATGAGTTTTAACCCCGGAAATGATATAAGAACATATTGCGATGTTCCGGGTCTTTTACATACCGGAGTCAATTTTATCCTTCAGGATGAGCCTGTTTTGTTGAATATAAAAATTAAAGATAGACACGGTCACTTTTTAACCGGAGATGTTACCGCTTCCAATCAAAAATATAGCCACCCTTTTCATGTTGAAGGTGAGGGGTCTTTTGAAGATATCCAACCCGGAAAATATGAATTTAATTTATCTATTCCAGGGTATTACGCTACGTCAATGAGTATCGTGTTAACGGCCCCGGAACAGAATGTAGAACTTATCATGGAAAAACTTTTGGGAAGACAAACTGACCAGGGTTTGACTATCCACACCCCTCAATTATTGTGGGAAAAGGAAATGCCCCAAGGAAATTGGACATCAAACGCTACTTTTACCAAGGATGGTAAGCTGCTGGTTCTGTATACCAGCATAAATAGGCCCAATTCCGGAAAATTATATTTCATAACTCCAGAGAGCGGAAACGAGATTAGAGTAGTTGATGTTCCCTCAACAACCGGCCAGCAAGTGACTGGTTTAGATGCTTCATATGATGGAAGAACGGTTGGTTTTATGGTAAATCCGGGAACTTTTAGCTCAACAAAAGCAGAAAAAATAGTCAAACTTTTCAATGCTTCGGGCCAAGAATACAACAATACCACCATGGAGAAAAAGAAAGGTGTTTTTATGGAAGTTTCCCCGGACGGATCCTACATTTATGCTTATCAACTTATGAACAGCTCTCTTTACAAATTCACCCGAGCCGAAATTGAGGGACTCGAAAAATTCACCAACCCCCAAACTTATTCGGTGAATGAGGCTATGTTCTTTTTAAAGAATAATAATTTTATAGGCGGATGTAAAGGCGGTCAATGTATAAGAAGCTTAAAAAACGAGGACCTAAGTAAAGTGGTTGATCTAAAAGGCGTCAGCCGGGTTATTGATACCAGTTTTGATGACGCCACTGTGATTATTCGTAGCGACGATGCCCTTAACTATATTTCCCCCGATGGAAGCTGGACAAATAATTTAGACCGACATTCAACATCTATCAGCGCCGCTGTTTCGGTCGGCGGAGAGTATGCTATTGCTACCACCGGAAGTGCCGGCGGAGAATGGATGGCCTTAAAAGTGTTTGATAAAAGTGGAGCCGATGTAACACCTGAATTTGCCTACAAGAATGTTTTTCGTGTCGCCGCAAACGACAAAGGCATCTACTTTTTAGCTGTAAGAGGAGAAAAACTGGCCTACTACAAAATTGGCTCTTATGATACCGAATACAATCCTGATGAACTAAGCGGCGCCGAAGAGGGAGAAGATTGGGTGGGGGATCTTGAAATATGCGAATACAAAAATGGAACTTTAACTTTTCAAGACACTTATGCCAGACCTTGGTTTGGTATCGAAACCCGAATGTTTAGAGCCAAGAAAAGAGTAACCTTCAGTACTAATTTTGGATCCATTACGTTTTCACCCGAGACAATATTTACTCAAAGAGACGGAACCCCAATAGTTATTTATGGACAAGCCCAGATTCACGCTACTCAACCAATCGAGATGGTTTTATTAAAGATAAAAGTTTACGACCTTGATCTTTTCGAAGAAAAACTACTCGCCTATTACAATAATCAGCTTCCCGAGAATGAATACGTTCTAGTTAAAAACTATCATACTGATTACACTATAAAAACTAAAAACGGCGCAATTTTGGTTTCTGTCCAGGATGGCGAAGTTGGAACCGTCTTCAATAAACAAAAAATAGTAATTTCTGAGGGAAATAAACTTCAAATTGATGAAAAGGATAATTATAAAATATCAAAAGACTATTCCAAGATGTTTAAATATTTTGGCTTTGGGATAATTTTAGCTCTAATAGCTTTTGTAGAAATAAAGTATAGAAATTCCAATTTTATTAGAAAATTTAACAAGGCGGTAGTTACTATCATTAAAAAAACAGCAGGTTTGATAATTAGAGGACTTAAACTAACATTTAATCTTTTGAAAAAGCTGGTAATTTTTGTAGTTAATAAAGTTAGAAAGAAAAAAGATTCTCTTTGGCCGAAAAAAATTTCTTGATTATTAATTATTTGGTAAAAAATATGAAAAAAGGGTTTTCTCTTATTTTTTTATTGGTAATTGTTTTGACTGTTGGCGTTGGTGCGTTCACAACAGTCAAGTTTTTTGCCGGAGCCGGACGCCCCACCACCGACATCACCCCCACCCCTGGAGTAGAGCAGGGGGCAACGGTACGACCCACAGAACAACAAAAACAGCAGGTTTCTTCTGTGCCGCTTCCGACTGAAGAAGACATAATTCGCACCTTTTTTAATCTGATCAACGAAAAGAGAATCCCGGAAGCAATTGCGATGATGAATAACAATGCAGTTGGTGATGATTCAACGAAACAAACCTGGGGAGTTCATTTTGACGCGATTAAGTCAATTAATGTCATGAGTATTGAGCCGTCAATGAAAGAAAGCTGGAGTCAAGATAAACATAGTTATAAAGTCACTCTGGAGGCTTATGTTTCCTCAGAAGCCGCCAATGCCCCAATTCCTTATTATGGCTGGGGAGATAACCCAAACATTCGTTGGATAACATTGATAAAAGAAGGAGATTTTTGGAAAATTGCCGAGTTGGCAACCGGCCCTTAACTAAGTTTATGAAAACAAAAAAATTCACTATCCTCCACTCCAATGACATGCATGGAGATTTTCTAGCAGAGATTAAAGAAGGGAAAAAGGAATTAATCGGTGGTTTAGCTCTTCTTTCAGGGTATATTAACAAGGTTAGGAAAGAAGAAGAAAATGTTCTGTATGTGATCTCCGGTGATATGCTTCAGGGGTCGCTTATCGATACCGAATGGAAAGGTTTGTCAACAATGGAGATTATGAATTGGTTAGCTCCAGACGTGGTGACTTTAGGCAATCACGAAATAGATTATGGTCTGCCCCACCTTCTTTTTTTGGAGAAAGTGGCTAATTTCCCAATCGTCAATGCCAATCTCTATATTCGCAAAAATCACAAAAGGTTAATGTTGCCTTACTTAATTATCAAAAAGGCTGGTTTCGACATTCTTTTTACCGGTATCATCACCGAAAAAATTATGGATGCGATTAAGCAAGATCAACTCATTGGTAGCTTTGTCACTTTAGCTGAGGCAGGAAAAGAGGTTGGCAGAATCTGTAATGCTTATAAAAATGACGATATTGACCTGACGATTTTGTTAACTCATATAGGTTATGAATCGGATATCGAACTAGCAAAATTTCTTAAACCGGAATGGGGCGTAGACATGATCATCGGCGGTCATTCGCATACAATTCTTGATAAACCAGCGAAAGTTAATAACATTCTTATTGCCCAAGCCGGCGTCGGCACCGACCAGATCGGTCGCTTCGACATTGCTGTTGACGACGACACCAACTCCATCGTTAACTATAAATGGCAGTTAATTCCCATTAATGAAAAGATAGCTAAACCAGATAAACAATTGGAAGATTTTATCAATTCATTTAAGAGTCAAGTGGATAAAAAATATAGTGCTCTTATTTGTAAACTAGCCATAGAGTTAACCCACCCCCAACGGGAGATGGAGACGACTTTAGGAAATTTCATTGCCGACGTATTTGCCGAACGGGCTGAATGCGATGTAATGTTGGTGGGCAGTGGTTCGATCCGGGTAAAAAAATTAGGACCGGCTGTCACCTTAAAGGATTTTCTCGCCTGTTTTCCCTACGATGATACTTTAACGAGGTTTACTATCACTGGCGCTCAACTAAAACAAATTTTTAACCATATAATGAGACCGGAGAACCGCGACGGCGAAGGAGAATGTTATCAGATAAACGCTAAAGTAAAGGCAATTTACTCAGACAAAGAGCGGAAACTGATATCTTTAGATATCGATGACGTGCCGATTTCCAATACTTCATTTTACACCATCTGCCTGCAAAATTATCATTTCGGAAACGCCAAAGCTTACCTAAACATCAGTCAAGAGGATTTAACTGCTTCTGGCAAGACCAAACTAATCACTACTTCAGCCCAAGAAGTTTTAGAGGAATATTTTCGTAACCACCCAAACTCATACCGGCAGATAGAAGGAAGATTGGTTTATCAGTGAAATATAATCGTTAATATGAATATTTCAGAGCAACATTTTGTTTTATTATTATTACCACGTTGGCATTCTTCCCATCATCTACCTTAAATTCTTTCAGAAAAAAACGGGACAGATGTTTAATAAGCATAAGTAAGGCTTATACCACTCTGCTTTGATTTTGCAAAAGTGGTATACACCCACACCACGTCGCGCGAAATGCGCTATGAGGTGTAAACCGTAACTCCGCTTAGCGGGGCGAAGGGGCATAGATAAAATTAGTCAAGTGATTTAAATTGTCAGAACAACAACCATAACCCCCGCGGTTGTAAAGCGTTGCAAATTGTAAATTTGGTAATTATTGATAAAATATATTTAGTATGAAGAAAAGGATAAATCCAAAAAGGATAATTTTTGTTTCAGTTATTTCTATTTCTATTCTTGTTTTGACACTTCTCGTCTGCTCTTTTTTTGTGATTTACAAAGATGTCAAGGCTGTATGTTTAAGAGCTCAAAACGAATACAAAGAGGACTGTGTTGACTCCTTGATTAAATATATTCAATCAGACAATAACACATTCAGAGCCAGAAATTCTGCCATCTGGGCATTAGGTCAATTAGCAGACAAAAAAGCCCTACTTTTTCTTTATGAGTTAGACAAATCCATACCAGAACAAAACAGGTGCAATTATGATAAGTATCTATGCAAATACGAAATCCAAAAAGCCATTAAGTGGTGCGAAAAAGGAAATATCACTAGCTGGATGTATAGAAACAAAGAAAGCTGGCGTTAGGAATAAATCTTGAGAAACAGATGACCAGTATATCAAGAGTTACTGTATTTGCTTCAATATAGGTTTTGGTTTGAGGTAAAATAAAGAAAATGAAGAAAACAAAAATCAATTCAAAAGAATTTGCGGAAAGAATGGGAGGTTAATTATGTATGATATAAAAAAATGCCAAAAAATTGAAATAGAACAAGGAGCTTTTTATTTAGGTGAGTCCACCAGGAAGGAAAGCGTGGGTTATCTTGAGCTTAAACCCCATTCCTCATTAACCATCCATAATCGTTGGGGAGGGATTGAAAACTTAACCCAGGTAAAAGGAAGCTGTGTAATGGTTCTATTTGATAGTCTAAAAGGCAGAAACTATAGACTTAACGAAAGAGATAAATTACAGATTAAACCTGAAGGTGTTTGGCATATTCACGCAAACCCTTTTGATAAACAATCTTTAACTTATTGGCATTTTGAGGGAGATATTAGACAGGTGATTGAGAACATAAGAAAGGGGGCAGAATAAGATGAAAAAAGTTTTAATAACAGGCGGGAATAAAGGGATAGGTTTAGCAACTACAAAAAAGTTTCTTGCCAATAGTTATGAAGTAATTGTTGTAGCTAGGGATTTTTCTACTCTTAAGATTAAGCACCAAAACCTCAAATTAATAGAATTTGACTTAAAAAATCACATCAAGATTGTAGAGTTGGCTAACAAAATCGGTGAAGTTGATATTTTAGTTAATAATGCTGGAATAATGCATGCCTTGCCTTTTGATAATTATCCCGAAGAAAAAGTTGAAGAAATCTTGTCAGTCAACATCAAATCTCCTGTAGCCCTTATAAAGGAATTTTCTAAAAGCATGCTGAAAAAAAAGTTTGGTCGGATTATTAATGTCGCCTCAATTGCTGGAGAAATTGGTCATCCAGATGTTTGGTATGGGATTACTAAAGCTGGAGTGATTAACATGACTAAGAGTTTTGCTAAAGCGCTGGGAGGTAAAGGAATAGTTGTTAATGCTGTTGCTCCAGGACCGGTAGAGACAGATTTGTTAAAAACAATTCCAAAAGAGAGAAAGGAAGGATTAAAAAAACTGGTTTACACAGGCCGATTTGCCAAGCCTGAGGAAGTTGCTGAAACGATTTATTGGTTGGCAACTGACTGTCCTGAGTATATCAATGGCATTTGTGTTGATATAAATAACGGAGCATTTCCTAGATAAAAAGGGGTTTAATTATGACAAAAAAAGATTTTAGTATTTGGGCAGAAAAATTTTTAAAGGCATGGGCTGATTTGGACCCAAAAGGAGCTTTGTCTACATTGAGCAAAGACGTTGAATATTATGAATCTCCTTTTTCTGAACCTTGTAGGTCTTGGGAGGAAGTAGTCAAATTGTGGAAAGTTGTACCTCACAATCAAAAAGACATTACTTTTAATTATGATGTCTTGATGATCAAAGGAAACTTGGGCTTAATCCATTGGGAAGTTTCACGCACTACCCTACCCAAAGACAAACGCCAAAAATTTGACGGAGTGTTTTTGGTTAGGCTTAATAAAAAAGGCCTATGCACGATGTTTAAACAGTGGCGAATGATAAAGGAATAAATTAAATAAGTCAAAATGGCTGTTAAAACAGAATACAAATTTAAACCAGCACTACTCTTAAGCTTCTTGACGCCTCTCTACGATTTGGGAGGTACATTTGGTTCACGAAAGAAGCTTCATGAAAAGATACTTAGTCAAGTAGTATTAAAAAACAACTGGAAGATTCTTGATGTGGGTTGTGGAACAGGAGAGGATTTAATTCTCTTGAATTCTAGATACCCTAAAGTAAAACTCTATGGTATTGATGCTGACTCTAAAATACTTGATATTGCTAAGAAAAAAACAAGAGCAAGACGATTGAATATCAATTTTTGTGCTGCTTTAGCTGAGAAATTGCCATTTAAGGATAACTCTTTTAACGCCGTCTGGTGTAGTCTTACCCTTCATCACCTGCCTACTGAATACAAGAAACAAGCCTTAAGAGAGATGTATCGAGTTTTGAGGCCAAAAGGTAGATGCTATTTGGTAGTTTTTTCCAGACCTAAAAATCCGATATTAGCTAAAATAGCTTCAATTCAAAATCTTTTCGAACATACAAAAGATAACTATGAGGGTAAAATTCCGCAGTTTGTTAAACAAGCAGGTTTTAAGCAAATTAAAGAGAGTAAAATTTGGCTTCATGTTTCTTTAATTCAAGCGGTTAAATAGCAATGTTGGTTGAGTTTACAGTCTCTTTATTTCCTCTCCCCTGCCCCGTAAAGCTTTCATTTCCACCACATCTAAAAAATCCTTCACCATCAAGGAAATAGATTTTCAGTAATTCAACCGCAGGGGTTGCGGATACCTTAGCAACAGTTAAAACACATATTTTGTTTTATGACAATAACCGTAACCACCGCGGTTGTAAAATATGATCATAATAAAAAGTTAATAAGAAAAAAACCCTTAATAAATAAGCAAATCTTGGTATAATAACAACATATTTCATGGTTTATTCAAACGAAAATCCAAAGATGAGTATTCTTCATCCCGAACTTGCTGTTCCATCTCTAATTAAGTGCTCATTATTCGGTCAATGGCCTGATGATGCGCGTTGGCATGGACTACAAGTAAAACTACCCTTACCTTATCGTTGCAATCTAATTCACTCTGGACCAAATACTTTACCATTATATGGTCGATGGAATCCAAATGAAAGAGTAGTAGATTTAATTGAATTCGGTGATCTTCAGCTATTTCCAAATGGCACAACTGCCCTAGTTCCTACCAACATTGAATTGCAGCTTCCAAATACCCAAGTTATAATTACTGCCCGTGGACTTATTTATGTTCAAAATGATTTATTTTCAGATTCACGCGTTTCCACTCTATTGCTTTCCCTAGTAATGCAAAGTAAAGGAAAAAGTCTTGTCTCTACGCGTTAATTTAGTTGCTTCGCTGTCACATTTTAGCTATTTTGCGAATCTTGCGTTCCCTTTAAAAATAATCCTGAGTTTGTTTGGTATACCACTCTGCTTTAATTTTATCCTCCTTCGTCCCGCTTAGCGGGACTACGGAAGGACACAGCAAAAAATGATATATAATTAGGACATGAAGACACGACAGAAAAAAACTGAAAAATTAATAATAGGAATGTATAAGTTGTTATCTCAAGCCTACAAAGGCAATTGGCAAAACAGATGGCGAGATACTCCCTACTTTAAACATGCATTTGACCAGGGGAAAGTAGAATCTATAGCTGGTCATGCTTGGGCAGCGATGGAGTTTTGGTTTCTTCTAAGAAGAATATGTCCGAAACTTGATTCCTTGGTAAATTCAATGGAGGTTTACGAAATTCTTTTAAATCATGACTTAGGAGAAACCGATAAAGGCGACGTTTCTTTATATCAAAAAATAAAGGGAGCGGCAGATGATAAAATGGCGGAGAGACAAGGAGTGGAGAAATTAAGCCAACAATTACCAGAGATAAAGAGAGAATTGCTCGGGTGGTTTGATGAATTTGAGGGGGAAGTAGAAAAAATTGAGAAACTGGAAATTTTGCTGGCAAAGTGGATTGACAACCTACAAGGCAACCACTTTGCTTTAACTTTTGGTAAGAGGCTGCCGCAATTTTCCAAAGAAATAAACAGTATCTTACAGATTCGTTTTATTCCTTACACCAATAGGCTTATCCATGCGCTTGAAGAAAGAGGGGAAAAAGGAGCCATTAAAGAAGTAAAACAAATAACCCAACAACATGCTAAGTTTATAAAAGCGGCGGGGATTAATTTAGATACGAGTAGGCTTAAGATATAATTAGACAAAATAAACTATGGATAATAAAGTTTCATTAGAAGACATTTTAGACGAACTACAATCTAAAGCCAAACCGGAAAATTTAGCCGGGATGGCTAAATATGGAATGAAAGGAAAAAAAAGGCTGGGAGTGGCTATTCCTACCTTAAGAAAAATGGCCAAAGAAATAGGTAAAAACCATCAATTAGCAATTAAACTTTGGGAAACGGGAATTGCCGAGGCGATGATTCTGGCGGGGATGATTGATGACCCAAAAATGGTTACCAACGAGCAAATGGAAAACTGGGTAAAGGATATTGACTCATGGGATGTCTGCGACCAATTATGTATGAATCTTTTTGAAAAAACCCCTTTTGTTTTGGAAAAAATCAGACAATGGTCAAAACGAAAAGAGGAGTTTGTCAAGCGAACGGCTTTCGCTCTTATAGCTTGTCTTGCCTGGTATAACAAGCAATCTGCTGATGAATTCTTCACGGGTTTTTTTTCTATAATTAAAGAGGGGGCGACTGACGAGCGAAATTTTGTCAGAAAAGCAGTCAACTGGGCCCTAAGAAATATTGGGAAAAAGAATATTAATTTGAATAAAGCGGCCATAAAAACAGCCAAAGAGATTCTTGAGATAAATTCTAAAGCGGCCCGCTGGATTGCGGCCGATGCCATTCGGGAACTGGAAAGCGAGGCAGTGCAGAAAAGATTAAAAAAGAAAGCTTAAGATAATGTGTTAAAATATCAGAACAAGTATGGAAAAAAATAAAAACTTTTCTTTAGGATTAATTTCTTTGTTACAAGCTTTTGCTTTAACAAGTTATTGTAGTTTGATCGCTCTTCTTTTTTGGCGTGGGAACAAGTGGTTTGGGAAAGCGCCTAATTATCTGGGGCCGCTTCTTTTTCTAATTCTTTTTAGCACGTCTGCTCTTATTTGCGCTCTTTTAACTTTAGGTTACCCGGCTATCTTGCTTTGGCAAAAGAAGCAAACTAATCAAGCGATAAAACTTGTCATTTATACAACCGGATGGCTTTTTCTTTTTACTCTTCTTATAATTGTTTTTATTCTCACCACGCGTTAAAACCCCAAACAGAAGAGGACACAATTTATGTTAAAATAAAGCGTTGGTAATCAATATTAAGAAAACATGAGATTAAAAAATAAAGTTGCCATCATTACTGGTTCTTCACGGGGAATAGGAAAAGCTACGGCTCTTCTTTTTGCTAAAGAAGGGGCAAATATTGTTGTTAACTATAAAAGTAATAAAAAAGAGGCAGAAAAAGTAGTTCAAATAATTGGAAGAACTAACGCCTTGTTGGTTCAAGCTGATGTCTCAAAAGAAAGCAATGTAAAAAGGTTAGTTAGTGAGACAATTAAGAGATTCGGCAAAATTGATATTTTAATAAATAATGCTGGAGAGATTTTAAGACCGGGTAATTGGAAGTCAGATATAAACACTTGGCACAAGACGCTCGACGTTAATTTAACAAGTGTCTGGCTAATGATAAAAGAGGTTGCTCCTTTAATGCTTAAAAATAAAGGTGGTTCTATTGTAAATCTCACTTCGGTTTACGGTTTTTTAGGCGCCGCTCCAGTTCTCGCATATACTTCAGCTAAAGGCGGTCTTATAACCATAACTAAATCTTTTGCTAAAGAACTGGCTCCAAAAATTAGAGTTAATGCAGTAGCTCCAAGCAATGTCATGACCGACATGACTAAAGACGCAGGCAAAGAATTAATAGAATTTTTTAGACAGCAAACGCCATTAAAGCGAATCGCCAAACCTGAAGAAATTGCCAAAGCAATTTTATTTTTAGCTTCAGATGAGGCCAGTTATATTACCGGGGAGATATTAATAGTTGATGGTGGGTATAGTTTGAAATGAAAAAAATATGACTTGGCAAGTTTTAATTCTTATCAGCGTTTTCCTTTATTCAATTTCTATTTTACTCCAAAGAATTCTTCTTAAAGAAGATAAAAGCGACCCGAAGACTTATTCCATATTTTTTCAGCTGTTTACCGGTCTTTTCGTTGGGGTTTTTGGTTTCATGTTTAGTGATATGTCTTTTCCCAATATCAGGCCGCTTATCTTCAATTTGGTTTTAATGACTTTGCTCTACGGCTTTGGTAATGTTTTTATATTTCAAGCATTAAAGTCGATTGAGGCGTCAAGATTTACTGTCATTTTTGCCAGTCGAGCGCTGTTTACTATTTTAGCTTCATTTTTATTTCTTCAAGAAAAACTCTCTTCCCGTCAAACATTGGGGGCCTTTTTTATTCTTTTGGGTGTTGTTCTGGTAAATATCAAATCAGCAAAACTAAAATTTTCCAAAAAAGAGGTGACGGCATTGTTGGCCGCTATGTTGTTCGGTTTCACCAATACTAATGATCGTTTCCTCCTAAAATCTTTTACAGTTTATCCGTATGTGTTTTTAGCTTTTGTTATTCCTGCTTTTCTAATAGTGCTTTTGTATCCCTATACCGTTAAAAAAATGAAGGCTTTTTTAGAGTGCAAATTGTTGGCAAAAATGTCTTTACTTTGTATTTTCTATGCTGTCTCGGCAATTACATTCTTCTCTGCCTTGCAAAAAGCCAGCAATTCTTCACAGGTTGTTTCAGCTAACTTAACTAGTGTAATTATTACTGTTTTATTGGCGATTATATTTTTAAAAGAGAGAGATTATCTACCGCAAAAATTACTAGGAGCAATCGCTAGTTTTATTGGATTGTTGTTGGTCAGTTAGAATATCTAATTACATTTGAGGGTAATTTTGCTGGCAAAATCTATAATAAAATAATGAAAAAATGGTGGACAATTCTCATTGTCGGCTTTTTGTTAATAATCGTTTCATTGTTCGTTATCAAAACTAATTTTTTAGGTTTTCTGTCACCCCAAGGAACAATTAATATTAATGTCTTAACGGGTGAACTTGATCCAACGAAGATAAAAGCTTTCTTCGACAACCAACTGGTTAGTTTACCGTCATTTCTAAAAAAAGAGGAATTGTCTGAATTAATTTTAGGTGAAAACGTTGAGCCTAAAAGAATTGAGGTAGATTTGACTAATCAACGACTCTATGCTTACGAGGATAGCCAAAAAATTTACGATTTTGTTATTTCTTCTGGAAAATGGGGCAGGACCCCTACGGGCAATTTCCGTATCTGGATTAAACTGGGATATACTTTAATGACTGGCGGTTCAAAAATTTTGGGAACATATTATTATCTTCCTAATGTTCCTTATACCATGTTTTTCTACAATAAAAATGTTCCTAAATGGCGTGGGTTTGGCATCCACGGAACATATTGGCATAACAATTTTGGTCATCCGATGTCCCACGGCTGTATTAATATGAGGACTGAAGACGCAAAATTGCTTTACTATTGGGCCAAGCCAGACTTACAAGGCAAGAATAGCATTGCTGCCACAAATGACAATTCAGGGACGGAAGTGATTATTTACGGTATAGCTCCATCAGAGTAACTTGTCAAGGTTAGAACTTTATTTGAAAAAAATCATAGGCAATTTTTACCTTAGCGCAATATACTAATCCTGAATGTTTTTGATAAAATATTAGGGTAATTCTTCAAATTGCTCAACTTGGCTATCTGGTTTTGAGGAAGACATTTACAATCACTATGTTTCAATCTTTTAAAATATCTAGAAGCCTTCTGCCTAAAAATAAAACCTACGTCTTTAAAGGCTCAAAGATGAGCTATTCAATCATAGGAAAAGGAACGGCAATCGTTTTGTTGCATGGCTCAATGATAAGTAATCCTTGGAAAGGTTTTGAAAAAGAACTTGCCAAATACTACAAAGTTTATCTTCCTCATTTACCTGGATTTGGAGCATCAGAAGCCGTAAACAATCAAATACACAACACCGAGCTTTTTTCTGAAGCTTTTCATCTCTTTATTAAAAATGCTCTGTTGGAAAAAGCACCAATTATTGCTTTTTCATTAGGGACGATTGTAGCCGTTAAAGCAATTTCTAAAGGAGGCATTAATGGTAAATTAATTTTAATAGGGATGCCGTTAATAATTAGTAGTAAAAAATTAAAGAAAGCCAGTTTGATACCAGTTTGGATAAAAAGAATTTTGGGATCAACTGTCTGGGGTAGAAGTAAAATACTTATTCCACTTTTAAGAGATGTTATTGGTGCCGCCGATAAAAAAAGAAATACGCAACTTTTGAAAGAGTTAGAAACAACCGATACACACGCTTTAGTTGATCTGGATCCATACAAAGAAATCGAATTACAAATGCCCAGGCTATTAAAAAAACTCGGGAATGAAGCAATCTATATCTATGGAGCCAACGACAAACTTTTAAAGACCTCGAAAAACTTGATTAAAAATCCTATCATTATTAAAGAAGCCGAGCATAACGTATTCAGATCCCAACCAAAAAGCACACTAAATATATTAAGATATCATCTTAAAAAATAATTAAAATGAAAAAAATTATAAAAAATATTTTCAAAGATAAATATGTCCCTGTGGTTTTTCTTACCTTCTTAATAGGCGTTTTCCTAAGATTCTATCGATTGGGAGAATTTGTTACTTTTTTAGGCGACCAAGGAAGAGACGCTGTAATTATCAAGAGAATATTAACACTGGAACATTTACCCGCCATCGGCCCACCAACTTCGGTAGGACAAGTTTATCTTGGTCCTTTTTATTACTATTTTATTGCTCCTTGGCTTTTGATTTTTAAGTTCAATCCTGTAGGTTTAGCTTTTGGCGTAGCTTTTTTTTCTTCTTTGTATTTACTGATAAATTATTTTGTCGTTAAAAATCTCTTTAATAAAAAAACTGCTCTAATTTCAACCGTTTTAATTACTTTCTCCTCCGTCCTAATAGATTTCTCACGATTTTCTTGGAACCCAAACCTGCTGCCGCTTTTTACTCTTTTAACAATTTATTTTTTGATCAAAGCGTTAGAAACTAAAAGGATTTTATATTTTATTTTGACCGGTTCTTTTCTGTCTTTTTGTCTTCAGCTTCATTATCTGGCTTTATTTTTAATTCCGCCCATGATTATCGTTTCGATTATCCCGCCTTCCCCGCCGAATTGGCAAGTTCGGTGGACAGGTCGAATAATTATGTTTTTTTCTTTTTTATTTTTTTCCTTACCGCTTTTAATTTTTGACCTGAGGCATAATTTTTTAAACAGCAAAAATTTCATCAACTTATTTAAAAATTCAGGGAACATGGCCACAAATAAATTAAGCAGCTTAATATTGACGTTTGAAAGTCTTAATCGATTTACATTTAATCTTCAGATAAACAAAATTTTTTTAGTGGCTTTTTTAGGCGCCCTATTGATTACGTTTTTGTTATTAATACGAAAAAGGGGGAATTTAAGAATCGTGTTTATATTTTTTGTTTTCTTATTATTGGGAACTTCTTTATATGGCGGGCCTAAACACCCTCATTATTTCGGAGTCTTATATCCTTTATATTATGTAATAATCGCCCATTTTTTGTCCTTATTTACCACTTCTCTTTTCGGCAATTTTCTGATGTTGTTTTTTTTAAGCGTCTTTATATTTTTTAATTCTAAAGGGTACTATTTCCTTTCCCAAAAAGGCTCAAACCAGATTACCAAAGCAAGAAAGATCGGGGAGATTATATACAAAAATACCAGCTCTAAAAAATTTACCACCACTTTCCTGCCTTATAAATATTCTGACAGTACTTACCGGTATTTTTTGGAAATTTGGGGAAAAAAACCGATTGAAAAAGACAGTCTTGAAAAAACAGATGAACTTTTTGTTATTTGCGAAGAAAAATGCCAACCAATCGGCGATCCTCAATGGGACATCGCCTATTTTGCCCCCAACAAAATAGCAGAGACGTGGATGGTTAACAATGTTAAAATATACAAATTAATTCATGAAACTATCATTAATACTCCCCGCTTATAACGAGGAAGAAAATATTAAAAAAGGAACTTTAGATAAGGTTTTTTCGTATTTTAAAAATAAAGATTTTAGTTGGGAGATTATTGTCGTTGACGATGGTTCGGACGACCAAACTAAAAACTTAATCGAAGACAAATACCTTAAGGTTAACAATAAACTAAGATTAATAGAAAAACCTCACCAAGGAAAAGCAATTTCTGTCATTGAAGGAATTAAGAAAGCAGAAGGTGACATAATTGCCTTTTCTGATTTTGATTTAGCGACACCAATTACAGAAATGAATAAACTACTAAGCTTCATCGATAAATACGACATTGTTATTGGCTCAAGAAACAATATAAGAAAAGGAGCTCCTTTAATCCGTAAAATCATGGCTAAGGGATTTATTTTAATCCGCGACTTATTTATTAATCTTGGCGGAATCCGCGATACACAATGTGGTTTTAAAATTTTTAAAAAGAAGGCGGCAATGAGAATAGTCGAAAACTTAAAAGTATTCAAAGTTGGAAAAATGATTGACGGGCCATCTGTCTCCGCCGGCTTTGATCTTGAATTTTTGTATTTAGCAAAAAAAATGGGTTACCAGATTAAGGAAGTACCGGTTTTATGGCATTATGCGGAAACAAGAAGAGTTAATTTCTTGAAAGACTCAATTGAAACACTGATTGATATATTAAAAATAAAATTTAACGAGGTTCTGGGTAAGTATGTTTAATATTTTTACCAAGCCGGGGAAAAAGCGAAATGCTTCTTAAAATTACTCTGCGGAGCACTCGAGTCTGGAACCCATTAGTCCTTATAACTTTTTATCAACTTGTCCGTGTATGTTTTAAAAATAGACGATTTTGAAATCAATGTTTTGAAAGAGCTAGCATAAGCTATACTTAATGGAACTCTGAAAGAATCTTTCTGTATATTTCCATCGTCTTTTACGAAGGCCATATTATCATTTCCCCACTTTTGATTTCCATTAATAATGCCAATAGGTTTTCTTTCTAATTTTTTAAATAAAGGAGCTCCGCTATTACCACCTAAGTTAATACTATTAATTTGAAGATGGGGATATCTTTCACCCTCAATATATGTATTAGGAAACGCTGAAATTTTTCCAGTGTTATATGTAAACGGCCAATTTATTGGCTCAATATAGGGAGCAGTTTGATAACCGCAAAATTGCATATCATCTCCATAATTAATATCATTTTTGATATTCAGTTCAAAATAATTATCATAGCTGTGTCCATTACTTAATCTTAGAATTGCTATGTCGTATTTTGTGTCTATGTGTTTTAAAAAAACCGCTTTTTTTGTTTTATCGACAAGTTCAATAGCTGATCGTGTTGTTATTAATTTGTAGTACTTAATAATCTTATCCTCATCTTGATTAGTCTTGTGGAAATCCGGAAAAGTTTCTAATTTTTTTAAACCCATGCCAAAAACCATATGAGAATTTGTTAAGATGTCAGTATTTGAAATGAAAAAACCTGTTCCTAAATGAGTAAGCTTATCTTTTGTATCAACCAGAATACGCGTAATTCTTTTTCTTTTATATTCCACTTCTTCTGTGATATTTCTGAAATTAATTGAGGTCATAAGTGTTATTAAGATTTCAAAACCGTTATAGTCTAATTCTCCAGGATGCGGAGAGGGCGAGATTTGAACTCGCGTGAGTCTTTCGACTCTCAAGGTTTTCGAGACCTGACCGTTAAACCACTCCGGCACCTCTCCAATCAAATTATTTTAACTCTAACTTACTTAGTAGAGTTGACAACTGTCTTTTAAGCAATGCTTTACCATCACTTGATTTTAAAAATTTTTCTCTTCTTTTGGCATCGCTCTTATCTATATAAGCCTCGTAATGTATTAATTTCACTGGTTTAAAATTTCTTGTTGATTCTACTTTTCCTTGTTCGTGATTTTTAATTCTTTGCTTTAAATCTTTACTATAACCTGTATAAATATCTTTATTAGTTAAAAGTAAAATATATACATAATAAAACATATTCTTTAAATACAAATTACGGTTTTCGCCCCGAGATTAACTCGGGGCGTCACGGGTTTATCCCGTGACGAAACCTGACCGTTAAACCACTCCGGCATCTCTCCTAAATTTTTGGCGGGTTCGAAACCAGCGCCTTAAACCGCTCGGCCAACCCTCCAGTCTCTAATATTTTATCAAATTAAATCAAAAGACTTCTGAATTACACGTATCAATGTATCGATACATTGATACACCTAAATTTATTGTTAAGACATGGAATAGTTACAGATTAATTATCGTATGCGGCATATCAACAAGGCTTAAAATATTTTCTTCCGTTGTAGTAATTACTGTTTGATATTTTTTAATCAGTTTTAAAACAAGTTCTTTATTGGTTATGTCAAGTTCGGAAAAAACGTCATCTAAAAGAACAAGCGGACGTTTTTTTAGTATTTCCTGATAAAGATTAATTTCATTTAAAACCAACCAAAAAAGAGCTAGTCGCTGCTCGCTTCTTGAACCGAACTTGTGAACATTTTTAAAACCGCTCGGAGTCTTAATATTTATTATAAAGTCGTCTCTTTGGGGACCAATTAGGGTTTTTTTAAGAATTAATTGTTTTTTAAATGTTTTATCCAAAGTCTCCCGGGAGAACTCGTTTTTTACATAATCAATGCTGAAGTTCTTACTATCAACTTGTCTATGTTTGTTAAAAAAATCTATTAATTCTTGCCTTTTCATCGCTATGTAGTTTGCCTGCTCAATTAAATAATCATCCCAGAATTCCAAATCTTCTTTCAGTTTTTCAATATTTTTTTCTAATTCCAATATTTTATTTCTTTTTCTCAAGGCACTTTCGTAATTAACTAGTCTTTTTTTGTACTCAATGTCAAAAATGGCAATAATAATATCAAAATAGCTCCTTCTTTCTCCCGGTTCACCCTCGATAACATAGACAAAATTAGGAGAAAAAATTACCACAGGTAAACTCTCCAAAAGATACTGATAGCTTTTTTTCCTGATTTTATTAACAAAGCAATTTTTGACTACCCCGCTAGCCGGTGGATCATTCTTTTCAATGTTTATTTTCAATTTTGTTTCTTCTTTTTGCTCCGCCAACTCTATTTGAACATCCGCTTTTATTTTATCGTAATTTATTAATTCTTCCTCTTTTTGTTCACGAAACCCACGACTCTTAAGTGAAAAATAAACTGCCTCAAGAAGATTGGTTTTGCCAATAGAGTTTTTTCCGATAATAATTGTTAAAGAAGGACTAAAACAAAAAACAAAATTATCAAAATTACGGAAGTTCGTAATAGTAATTTTTTTAAGAATCATAGATTACTGTTTCTTTTTCAACAAAAATTTCGTTTCAAAAAATGAAGGTAATTTAAAGAAGAATTTCCTTATCACGGAAATGTTCTCCATCGTTCTAAACATATTTAACCAAAAACTCCTGCTCAACACGGAAAGATGAGAAAAATCTTTTCCGTGAGAAAAAGTAATCCAAGAATTTTCCAATGTATAAATTTTATGAAGAGTCCATTTTCTTGAGACTCTGACAGTCTCCTCAACTGCTTTTTTTAATTTTGCTCTCTCAATATGCTCTAAAACATCAGAAGTTGAAACTAGGTCAAAATTGTTGTCAGGGTAGGGAATTTTCGTAATATCGCCATATTTAAGATATGGTTTTACTTCCTTTTTTGCCTCTGACAAAGCATATGGTGATATTTCTATGCCATAGGCCTCTATTCCCAACATTCTTAAATAATGAACTAATTTTCCAGTGCCGCATCCAACGTCAAGACAATTTTTTGGATTGATAACAGTTTTTATGCATAAGGCCCGATAAAAATTAACTATGTTTTGAATTAAATTACCCATGAAAGACTTTGTGTAAGACAACCGATATTCTCCTTTTTTACCCTCAAAATAATCCCGGTCATAAAACGAGGCATCAATTTTAAAAGGGGTAATAACCGTGCCTTTAAAACCTTCCCCTTCAAGAATATTTTCTAAATTTTTAAAGTTTTTTCCGTTGGTGACAATTACCGTTATTCCTAATTTTTTTGCCAATTGCGTGGCGATTGGATCAAAAGGGGCATTAATTCCCGGCACCCATTCATTCTTAACAAGAGTTTCAAAATAATCCCAGGTGGTTTTTTTAATAGGTTGAGCATCTTTAAATTTGGCCGGATCCTTATCGTAAACCCAATCAATATTGGAAAGATTAATGAGAACCGAGGCATTATAATCTCGAGCTAGAACAACCGCGTCATAGTCGGTAGACCAACCCGGTTTCCAACCGGCGCCAATAACTATAGATTCTTTCCAGTTGCGCAGTCTCTTTTCATAATTTTCAATAATCCGAGGGTGGGCAATATCTTGAAAAATTGTTCTTAAAAGATGCCCATTCATTCTGGTGGAGTGGATGCCAAGCCAATCCAAATCCTCGTTAGTAATTTTCCCGATAACAGCTTTGCCTGCGTTTTGATAGTGTCGTGTTGTTTTTCCACCACCAACAACAATACAAAAGCGCTTTCTTTTTTTTACCTGAGCTCTTATAAATTGATTAAGTTTCTTTAAAAAATCAACGTCTATTCCTCCATTAGGAACGACGAGACTTCCGCCAACCGAAAGAATAATTGTTTCCACATTCTTAGCTCCTATAAACATTTTAAGATAAAAAAAATCCCCCGATTTAATCGGGGGCTAACTTAAAACAATCAGACTAATATCAATAACATAAGTTATAAGTTTGGGACAAACATACTTCTGCATAGGCGTGGAGTATTTTACCATATTTTAAAGTATTCCGCCTCCCAATCCAAAAATCATTGAAATTAACCGAACAAGAAGATAAGAAGCAGTTAATAGAATGAAGCCTACAACTGCGCTGGTCATTTTTGCCTGACCCGATTTTATTTTTTCAGGGTTTCCGGCAGACAACAAAAAATCATAGCCACCCCAGACAAGGAAAAAAAACAATAAAATACCAGATAAGGGAAAAACAAAAGCAATCAATTTATTTATAATCCAAGCAATATTAATTTCTTCACCCGGTGAGGTAGAAATAGGGCCACAAATTTCTTCCCCGGCAATTTTGATGCATTGAGCCAAATATGTTTTCATAGTTCGATTTCACTCATTATGATCCTGAGCCTGCCGAAGGATCATTTTTTCGCTAAAATAGTCAGAAATTTTATAATAATAATTGATCCTAGATTGACCAATAACGAAACAAATAAGTAAAAATTAACCTCTTTTAAAAATTCTAACAAATTAATTAATGCTTTTTGATCTTTTAATATAAAGTCAAGATTAATCTGAAAAATATAAAAAACCCCTGCCATAAAGATAATGAAAGGGATAATAAAAACAAAATCAACCAAATCTTGTTTTGATGAAAACATTGTTGATGAAACGGCAAAAATTAAGTATAAAAAGATCAGATTTTGAAAAAAGTTGACTGAAGGAAACAAATTAAAAATAGAAAGGTAATAAAAAAAGAAAATTCCGGCAAAAAACGGAGCAATCCCAATAACAAAACCCCTTACAAAATCTTTTTTTTCGTAGAGGACAGATCCAAGTTTAATATAATCTTTTTTAATCTCAGGAAATATGTTTATATCTTTTACTTTTAAAAAAAGAATTGTGGCCGTAAGGAAATGGCTCATTTCATGAAGAATTGTCCCCGGGAAATATAGAAGAGAAATTATCCAGAAAACGATCCTTTCTTTTTTTATAAAAATTCTTAAGAATTGGAAAAGTTTATTGGTTGTCCGCCGTGATAAAAAAAAAAGAAGAATGTTTTGGAAAAGCAATATTACAAACTGAAACATAATAGTTTATTGAGCTGAATCGCTACCAATTTTAGCTGATTGAGTTGTTTCGTCTGGAGCAATAATGGTTGGGGATGATGTGGCTGGTTGGGTTGTTTCAATAATTGACGTAGGAGATGCTTCTTGAAGAGTTGGAATATTATCAATTATTTCAACAATCGTTGGAGAAGGTACTTTAATTTGATTTTCTATCTTCGTCGGAGCCGTTGGATGTATTTTTTTCTGGATTAAGATAAAAAGAAGAACAGCTAAAAAAGCCGCACTAAATGTAACTACAAGCAATAGGTAGAAGTTTAACCGATTCCCCTCCTTTTGACTAAGTTTTTCAACATCAATAGAAGTATAGTTTAGAGCCATAATTGATTACACACTGGCGAATTGTTGATGAGAAATATCATTGTTAATATTTTGATTAGTTTCCGCCGGTTTTTCTGGTTTTTCTGAAGTAATTACCTTGTCTTTTTTTGTTTCTTTGGGTTCCATTTTTTCTTCTTTATGTTCTAGTTCTTCTTGAATATCTTTTGAAGCGCATTTAGGACAAACAACAGTGCTATTTGACACGGTTAATGTCTGAAAACTCTTACCGCAATTTTCACAGAAATAATTTTTTACGGCTTTTTGGGTTAAGTTATCAATAGGCACCATCTCAACCTTTTCTATATTAAAGACAAGGTTTTCTCCATCAAAGTCTATCACGATTTGATCACCTTCTTTGATTTTTTGTTGAATTATAAGAGTGGAAATTGGGTTTTCAATCAATTTTTGAATAGCTCTTC
>Ga0268276_1000423_pt1 | contig 50415 bp, 49 predicted proteins | sample saktaG_4_FD_190145 | JGI IMG/M metagenome (GOLD analysis project Ga0268276, IMG submission 190145) | Saline water microbial communities from Sakinaw Lake, British Columbia, Canada - sak_2010_1_5_45m | ecosystem: Environmental > Aquatic > Non-marine Saline and Alkaline > Saline ...
ATGTGATCAAGGGCGATAGCCAAGTCAATAGAGTAGCTATGCTCTCCACAAGTCATCACATAATCAGGATTAGTAGCACACCCGGCTATAACCACCGGGGCTTCTCCCACAAATTTCTGATTTTTACAAGCAGGAACCAATTTTTTTCTTAGATCTTCATCTTTTATTACAATAAATTTCCATCCCTGCTTATTGCTTGCTGAAGGAGCCAATCTGCCGGCTTCCAATACCTGCTGTAATACATCTTCTGGAATTTCTTTGTCCTGATAACTTCGAACACTCCGCCTTTTTTTGATTGCCTCTAATATCATTCCGTTTTCTCCTCTTAATTTTTTAATCTACTTTCTTCAAATCTTTATCTTCCAATGAATCTTCCAGATTATCCAATTCTTTTAATTCATCCTGTACTTCGGAACTTTCTAAAGTTTCTTTATCTTTTTTCATCTTAGCTTTTCTCCTTCTGTTTACAATTTTTATATCTTGTTTTCTATTCTCTCTTTTAAGAGAAAAAAGAATTGTTATGTATAATTATATAACTTTTTGTTTATAAAACCAAAATCTTTTATCGAATATTTAAAAATATTATAAAATATTTGTAAAATTATTTTGGAGTGATATAATGAATTTGCAAAGATGTAATTTTTTTTAAATTACTTTTTGGGTCTTTTGGGAGATTAGCCTTATGAAAATAACTAAAAGACAAAAAGAATTTCTAAAAATCTTAGTCAATTTATACCAAGAAAAGGCTTCACCTATCCATTATTCAGAAGTAGCTCAAAAAATGGGAGTAAGCAAATGGACAGCTTATGATATGTTGCAATTACTCAGCAAAGAAGGCCTCCTGGAGGTAGAGTACCAAATCCCAGAATCAGATCATCATAGATGGGAAAAATTAGGCCGCTCTACCATAACCTTTTTCCCTACTAAAAAAGGATATACCGTCTCCAATTTTTCCCAAAGAAACCTTCCTATAAAAGCAACCGAGCTTAATAAATTAAAAAACGATATCATTCAAAAATTTGAGGAAATTAAAGAAAAATTTAACCTAAAAGATCTGTTTAAAGAAGCCTTGCAAACCAAATCTCCCCTTATTTTTTGTGCTTGTGTCTTGCTTATTTTAATCCTTCTCATAAAAAAAATTACCGAAGGGATAGCTGAAATACAATTATTAAGTCAAGTTATTCCTGCCAATGCGACAAATGCTTATATCGAATTGGCTTTAACTGTCTTTGCAGGAATGTGTTTTGGTATTCTAACCAAATATATAAATAATATTCCAAAATATGTAGCCGGTTCAGATAATAACTTGGACGAATATGTAGACTACATTCAAACCTATAATCAATATGTTTCTCAGATGGATAAAGATGAGCAAAAATCATTATTAGATTTCTTGAAAGAAACTTTAAATGAAATAAATATAAAAAATAAAGAGTAAATTTTTTAAAATATTTTTAGATTTTTTACAGGAGGAAAACAACATGGATTATATAGAAAAGTTTAAAAATTATACTACCAAACAGACTGTAAATCTTATTATAAAGGCTCTGGGAAATACTTCCGATGAGAATCTTATTCGGCTAACCTATGCTGCAGAAAGAATCGCTCCTAAATTCAAACCTGAAATAGGCAAAGTCAGAAAAATGTTTAAGGACAAAGCTCCTGCTTATTTTCTTGCCCAAAAAGTATTGAAGGAGATCCACCCTAATGTTCGGGATAAAATAGTATTAAATTTTATGATTAATTATATTTTGCTGGGGCCAAAAAATAGAGAGAATTTTAAAAAAAGAGAAGGTATCCCCTGCCCGGCTACTATAGTTATCAGCCCTACTATGAGATGCAATCTTAGATGTATAGGATGTTATGCCGGAGATTATTCTAAAAAAGATGACCTCCCTCTTGAATATGTAGATAAAATTATAACTGAAGCCAAGGAAATGGGAACTTATTTCTACGTTATTTCCGGAGGTGAGCCTTTTGTTAGAGACGATATGTTAGATATCTACAAAAAACATCATGACGCAACTTTTATGATTTACACCAATGGAACCTTTATAGATAAAGATATGGCTTTAAAACTACAGGAATTAGGTAATGTTGCCCCGGCTATAAGTATAGAAGGATTTAAAAAGGAGACTGACCAGCGCCGAGGGGAAGGAGTATGGGAAAAAGTAATGCAGGCCATGGATAACTGTAAGGAAGCCAGACTAATTTATGGTTTTTCTATTACTCCTACCAGACACAATACTGAAATCGTCTACAGTGATGAACTAATGAAATTATTAACCGAAGAAAAAGGCTGTCCTTTTGGTTGGTACTTTACTTACATTCCTATCGGCAAAAACCCTGATGTGAACTTGATGCAGACTCCGGAACAAAGGCTTTATGGATGGAGAAGAGTCAATTACCTGAGAAACAGGTACCCGGTCTTTATCGGGGATTTCTGGAATGATGGAATGCATGTAAATGGCTGTATTGCCGGAGGCCGTCAATCCGGATATTTACATGTAAATGTAAAAGGAGATTATGAACCCTGTGTCTTTACCCATTGTGCTACTCATAATGTAAGAAATACCACATTAAGAGAGGCTCTGGCTTCTCCCTTATTTAAGGCCATAAGGAAAAGACAACCTTATTCTGACAATTTGATGTTACCTTGTATGATTATTGACAATCCCAGGGTGTTAAGGGAAGTCGTTAATGAATGCAATGCTTATCCGACACACGGTAACGCTCATACAATATTAACCAAGTGCGCAGAACATCTGGATAAATACTCGAAAGAATATAGTGAACTTTCTAAACCTTTCTGGGAAAAAGTATATATCAGAAAAGAGGGTATGCCTAAAACAATCCCTGAAAGACTTGAAGAAGTAAAAGACCTGATAGAAGAAATAAAAAAATAAAAGATTATATCTTTTCTTTCCTTTGAGATATAGCCATACCAAAGATTATCAACAATCCTCCTGCCCAGGCGATAACACCTACTTTCTCTCCTAAGAGGAGGTAGGCAAACATCGCTGCAAATATCGGTTCCCCGGAAAAAATAATAGCGGTTTTAGTGGCAGTTGAATATCTTTGAAATCTATTTTGCATATAGAAAGCCAGAGCAGTAGCAAATATTCCGGTTATCACAATCGACCACCATATATCAGATGAATAGGAAAGATGGATAGCCGGCCTTTCAAAAATTAAAGCCATTAATAAAGATAATACAAAAACTACCGTTATTTGAGTAATCGCCAAAAGAACATAATCTAACTTTTTACTAAATAATCCTACGGATATAATATGCATTGCAAAGGAAAAAGCACACAATAAAATTAAAAAATCTCCTAAATTGAAACTAAAGCTTCTGCTATAATTTAGAAGCCATAATCCGGTGAATGCTAAAACTACTCCTATAACCGAATTTCGATTGATTTTCTCTTTGATGAAAAAATGAGAAATAATAGGGACCAAAACTACAGACAAACCGGTAATAAAACCGGCTTTGGTAGCTGTAGTGTACTTTATCCCCACAGTCTGAAGAGTATAACCTAAAAAGAGGAAAATCCCAATTAGAGAACCTTTCTTTAAAACCATTATATTGATTTCTTTCATCCTCTTCCAAAAGATTAATATTAGAATCAGAGCGGCCAATAGAAATCGGTAAGTTAGATAAGTATAAGGAGGGATCAAATCAATAACCCCTTTAATCAAGGCAAAGGTGGAGCCCCATATAATTACTATTATTAATAAATAAATTTCTGCTTGAATATCTTTCATATTTTCTCTTTTCTTTCTCTTTAAAATAATTACCATACGACATTCACAACTTTATATATCTTTCTGAAACCAGCCATTTTCTAATCCCTCTTCCTTAAAAGCTTGTAATGCCTCCCTATATTCTTCCTTATCTATCCTTCGGGATAAAGGGGGAAATTGGTCGGCCTGGTAAGCTGGAAAATATTGAGCCATCAAGCTTATATAGGTATGAGGGGAAATTTCCCGGGTAATAAAATGCATAATCTTTTTACTGCCACTCAAGCCCCCTGGTAGAACTAAATGACGAACAATTAATCCTGAGTGAGCTACTCCGGTTTTGTCTACTGCCAGATCCCCCACTTGTCGGTACATTTCCTTCAACGATTTCTTCATTATTTTAAAATAGTTAGGGGCAGATGAATATTTTCTGGCAATCTCATTATCGGCATATCTGGCATCAGGGAGATATATATCCACGACACCATCAAGTAATTTCAAAGTATTTACAGAATCATAACCACTGGTATTATAGACTAGGGGAATACATAATCCCATTTTAATAGCCAATTTAAGACTCTTTAATATCTGGGGTACAAAATGGGTCGGAGTAACCAGATTAATATTATGGCATTCCCTTTTCTGTAAAGCAAGCATAATTTTAGCCAATTCTTGTAAGCTAACTTTATTGCCATTTCCTAACTGGCTTATGGGATAATTCTGACAATAAATACACTTTAAATTACAGTTGGTAAAAAATATGGTGCCCGAACCGAAGTTACCCACCAGGGGCGGTTCTTCTCCAAAGTGATTATTATAGCTGGAGATCATCACCTCTTCACCCGAACGACAGAATCCTCGTTCACCTTTTAGACGATTTACTCTACATTTATGAGGACATACCTCACAGGAAGATAGTAATTTATAAGCCTTCTCAATCCGTCTATCAAATTCTTCTTCTTTTATATTTAAATATCTCGGATATTTTAATTTTCTTATCAATTTGTAATTTTTTCACCTAAAGATAATTTAATAGCTCTTCTAAAGAATCTAACTGTAAATAATTTTCTGACAGAGGCTCTTCTTCCTCAAATTTCCAGCTTAAGTAAGGAATTAGGATACAATTTACACCTAATTTTAAACCAGGATTCAGATCTGAACGAACACTATTGCCTACAATCCAGGTCTTTTTCTTATTTAAATTATGTTCTTTTAAAATATTTTGATATTCCTCTACATTTTTATTTTTTAAAACGTAAATTTCTGAAAAATATTTTTTTAAACCGCTTAATTGCACTTTTTCTTCTTGAACCTGGGGGTCACCCAAGGTTGCCAGGATTAAAAAATACTTTTTGCATAAAATATCTAATACCCGGTAAACACCATCAACTAATTCAGGAATCTGTCTAAAAACTTGCCATCCCAGTTCTTCAATTTTTTTCTTTAATTCAGAATTAATCTCTTTCCCATTCTTTTGGGAAAAATATTCATAAGTCTTCCCCAAACTATAGGGGTATCTCTCTTTCGTAAAACCATGTTGTTGTATATTTTTGATGTCAATCTCATCAAGCTTTGCTAACGCCTCTTCACTTTTAAAGCCGGAATTTTCCATAAGCAAGGAAAACTCTTCTCTTGCCCGGTTGTATAACCTGGAAGTTTTAATTAAAGTGTCATCTAAATCAAAGATAATGGTCTTAATTTGCATTCTCTCCTTTTACATAAATTCTTTATAATTATAACTATAATGTTACGCTTTAGCAAACCCTAAACTCGTATCTCGTATCTCGTGGATCGTATCTCGCAAAGATAATAGAAGCCAAGAGTCAGAATAAATTCGTATCGTGTATCGCGTAAAGAGAAAAAAGATACCAGAGAAAAAGAAGATTGTAAAAATCATTTATAAAGTTATAAAAAATGTGTTATAATATTTTTTGTTAAGCAAAATAGATTTACTGATTGATTAATTAATTGTTTTAAAATAAAAATATACTATTAAAACACTTTGAAAAGTAAAAGTGAATGAATTGATTTAAAATATCTATCGTTGGAAAGAAGGCAAAAATGAAAAAAAACAATAAAGAGATAAATAATTTAAAGAAGAAAGAGATTAAAAAAGGGAAAAAATCTATGATTAGAGAACTGCTGGAAACAGTAATTAGTGCAGGAGTTATTGCCTTTGTAATTATTACTTTTATCGGTCAGGTTACGGTAGTAAGAGGCGCCTCTATGGAACCTACTTTACATAATAATGAAAGACTTATTGCTAATAAAATCAGTTATCGTTTTGAATCACCTAAAAGAAGTGAAGTTATAATTTTTAAGCCTCCTTTAGAAATAAAACGTAACTATATTAAAAGAATAATTGGAATTCCTGGCGATAAAATTGAAATAATAAAGGGAGAAATTTATCTTAATGATAACAAATTGGAAGAGAATTATATAGAATATAAATCGTATGAAGATTTATCTGCCATTTTAGTTCCTGATGATTCTTTCTTTGTTTTAGGAGATAATAGATCAAACAGTAGTGATAGCCGCTATTGGGGATTTGTCCCTCGAAAAAATGTAGTAGGTAAAGCCTGGGTTGTTTTCTGGCCTTTAAATAAAATTAGATTACCGTGAAAATAAATTAGTCTCTAGTAAATAGTAAATAGTCGTTAGCAGAACAGGCACTGCACCTCTTTATTATAGCTGATTAGATTTTAGGATGAGAGGTAGGGGTCGAATTTATCTGACCCGGGTATTCTGATATTTTTTAGGGGCTCGATGAATCGAGCCCCTGCCTCCGAAGCAATAAACTTGAAACTCGCAACTTGCAACCCGTAACCTGTTACTCGTTACATGTTACTCGTTAACGTATTTTTCTATAAGCTAAATGCTGTATGCTAATTTTATTTCTTTATAGGAATCAAGCAGAGAAATTTTAGAGTTTCAGGACCGGTATTTTTAAATTGATGTTTCTCGTTAGGAGCTGCATAAATAACTGTTCCTCTTTTTATCTTGGTCTCTTCTTCTCCATTATTAGCAACCCCTTCTCCTTCTAAAATAAATACCTCATGTTCCCAATTATGAGTATGTAGAGGGCTGTATCCTCCCGGACCAACCTCAAACAACCTCATGGCAAAGTTCGGAGCCTTATCTTTATCAGAAATAAGCCACCTTACTTTAACATCTTTGGCATCTTCAAAATCTACGGCCTCAGCTTTAACTTCTTTGTAATCTACTATTTTCATCTTTTTCTCCTTTTCTATTTTTTATTTTCAATAAACTACCACCACCTGGGATGGTGTTTTTAAGAAATTTTTTACCATTGGGTAAAAATCTTCCTCTTTTTCAATTATTAGGATATTTTGTTTGTGTGCTTCCTCTTTCTGAGCTTTAGTTGCGTAGCTCCAGCCAGCTAAAAGAACTTTTACTCCTAAAAGTCTGGTTTGAATTAAATGGTTTACCTGATCATCTACAAAATATATTTCTTCAAGCTTGACATTATATAATTTTACAATCTGCTTCATCTGCTCGGATTTATCTTCACCATATCTCTTATCTAAGATACCTTCTGGTTCAATAGTAAAACCAAAATATTCAGGAGTAAAAGATCTGGCAATTGCTTTTCTTCTATTAGAGGTAGCAATCACGACTTTAGTTTCTTCTTCTAATAATTTCTTTATTCCCTCTATTACTTTGGGATAGGGTGGCTCCAAATTAAACCAGGCTCTATAATCTATATTTTGAAGTCTTTCTCGTTCTTTATAAAATTCTTTTTCATAGTCTTCAAAATCAAACTTCACCGTCTTTCTATAATTGTCGAATTCTTCCTGATTCTTAATAGATTTATTTTCTTCTATTAATTTCTGGATCAAACCATAATCGGTTGCTCCCCGAATATAAGGCCTTAGGGCACAGTAATATTTTATCTCTTCTCGGTACTGCTTTTTAGTCTCTTCCCAATTTTCGAAAGTAAAAGGCTCTCCTCCAAAATATTTCTTTTCCCCTGGTCCATATAGTCTTAAGTAAGCGTTATAACCCACAAAAAGCGAGTCTAAAACACTATCTACAATTACTCCATCAAAATCTAAAGCTAATATCTTCAATCCTATACTCCTTTAATCTGTTTTATTTTACTAAAGATAGTCTTCTCTTATAGGATAAAAAACGTCTATCATCTTAGTACCGGGCTCTAGGGGGGTAGCTTCATGTTCCACATTCGGGGGAATGACTACTCCTTCACTCACCTTTAAAATTTTAGTCTCTCCTCCTGCCATCATTTTTACCGAGCCCGCTATTACTACTCCAATTTGTTCATGAGGATGTTTGTGTTTAGGCATAATAGTAGTATTTGGACCAAATTCAAAAAAGCTTACCATAGTTTTTTTATTTACCACAACCCTTAACGTAGAATCTTCTAAAACCTTTTTTACTTTTAATTCTTTGACTTTAAAAAAATTTGCTTTTTCCATTATTTTCTCCTTTTTATTATTAAATTTATTAGCTTATAATCAATAATTTTTTACAAAATATGAATTGAAAAATTAAAACCTATATTTTGAAACTTCTCCCAAGGCTTCTCGGTGAGATTGAAAGGCTAAGGGAGGTATCTGGTTTACTGAAAAAAATTCTGCTTCTTCCGCATCATCACCGGCGCATAGTTTTCCTCCTAAAATTTTAATTTCATAAATTATAGTAATTAAATAACCATGAATTTCGCTATTATTGGGATAAACTCCTATCAGCCTCTTCGATTTTCCTTTCAACCCGGTCTCTTCAGCTAACTCTCTTAAAGCTGCTTCTGCTGGGCTTTCCTCTAACTCCATAAACCCGCTGGGTAGTGCCCATTCACCTTTACAGGGTTCTATTTTTCTTTTGATTAACAATATTTTACCTTCGTCATCTCTGGCTATCACTGCCACTACCGGAGTAGGATTTTCGTAAAATATTTTACCACACCTCGAGCAATACAATCTTTCTCTTCCTTCCAACATCTTTCTGACTAATTTATAACCACAATATGGACAAAATTTTACGGATAAATTACTTTTCATCTATTGCTAACTCCTTTTTAGCGTAGATATAAGGTCTACTCCTACTTTTTTCAATAAACCCTCCTGGGCAAAACTAAAATAATTATCCTCTCCCAATATTATATGATCCAATACTTTGACCCCGACCAGTTCACAAGCACCCGCCAGACGCTCAGTGATATCTAAGTCATTTTTACTGGGATTTGATTCTCCACTGGGATGGTTATGTAAAAATATAACCGAGGCAGCTGATTCTTTGATTATCTCCTTTAATGCCTCGCGAGGATGGACTATGCTTTCCGTCAGACTCCCTACTGAAATATCAATATCCTTGATAATTTTATTCTTTACGTCCAACATTATTACCTTAAATTTTTCCTTCTTTAAATCTCTCATGCACGGTCCATAATAATTTACTAAATCTAAGGCATTATGAATTTTCTTTTTAGGTGAATTAGTTTCCCTTAGAAGCCTCTTCCCTATCTCAAGAGCTGCTTTTATCTGGGCAAATTTTGCCAGGCCTATCCCTTTAACAGAACTCATCTCCGGATAACTTAAAGAATCTAATTTCCTTAAACTCTTTGTTTCTGATAATAAATCTTTCGCTAATTCCACCGAAGTCTTCCCCTGATAACCTTTAACCAATATTATTCCTAATAATTCCGCATCTGTCAAGCAGCCTACGCCATGTTCAACCAACCTCTCCCTCGGTCTTTCCTCATCCGGCCAATCTTTCACTGTATAATTCTTTTTCTCCATCTCTTGCTCCTTTTCTACTAAAGGTAAACTTTTGTGCCAGGCACAAAAGTTTACCTTTAATTCGATTTAAACGATATTGTAATTTTTCTCTTATGAAAATATTTTCTACAATATTTAGAGCTTCTTCTATTATCGTTTCTGCTTTTTGATAATCCTTCAAATGGTGCTCATAATATTTGGCTAACTCTTCGTAAGGATAACAGATAAATTCCGGGCTTCTTTCTATTGTCTTTTTCCATATTTTTTCTGCTTCTTCCCATTCTCCCTGTCTCTTATAAGCAAAAGAAGCCAATCTTAATATTTCTAAGGTTTCTTCTTCTGCTAAATTGTGTTTTAAAGCTTCAGTATAATAGTGGGTGCTCTGCTCATATCTCTTCTCTTCATCAAACATCTTACCTATACTAAAAATATCCATCCCGTATTCGGTATTATTAAAAGGATCTTCTACTAGAAAACACATCCTGCTGACCAGGGCTACCAAAGAAAGAATATCCTGTAAATTATGTTCAAAGACCTGTTTTAATGCTCGGGCATCTTTGGTTTTAAGATACCTAAAATAAATCTCGGGGACAAGATAGCCCGGAACATCGTTTTCTCTGATTACCCCCAGTATATCTCTTTCTACTGTAGATAGGGAACAACTCTCCAGCCTTTTCTTCCACAGGCGGCGGGCGGGGTAAAGAAGGTCGAAGTGGTAAGGATCTTTTAAACTCATCTTCATACCGGACATAATATAACGGCTTTCCATTAAAGGAAGGTCAAAGGTCTTACCATTATAAGTAACTACCGCTTTAAAATTAGCGAGCAGATCATTTAGCGCTGATAGTAAAGCTCGCTCTTCATTATAATCCCGCATAAAATATTGACGGACACAAAATTGGTCTCCTTCAAAATATCCTGCTCCCACAAGAAAAATATAAGTCCCTGCTCCTCCGGCCAATCCGGTAGTCTCGGTATCCAAAAAGACGGTCTTATTAATATCTATCTTTTTTAATCTATCGTCTCTGGCTAAACTGGAAATAGTTTTGGCAGAAGATTGGAAAATTTGAAAAAGTTCAACTTCCCCGCACCTATAATCTCGGAAAAAATAATTTTCCCGGATAAAACTTTCCCCAAAAGGAGTGGAGATAAATTTTCCCGATAATACTTCTTCTATCTTTATTTCTTGATTTACAATACGTATACTTTTCTCTTTTTGTGATTGAGCAATTTTATTTATATTCTTTTTTAATTGGCCAATCTTTTCCAGTCGACTCTTTAGGTCCATAATCAGCTCAAGGCCTCCCTTAAAATTAGAAGAGCGCTCTCTTTTCCTTTTATGCCCACTTCGTCAATAGGCCCCACACAGGAAGGGCAGCCTTTTTCACATCCGCAGCCAAGAATTAATTCCTGAGCTGCCTGCAGTAAAGGTCGACGTAGTTCAAACATCTTCTCGCTAAATCCTACTCCCCCGGGATAATTATCGTAGATATAAATAGTCGGCTCTCCGGTAAAAGGAGAACGCACTTCCGAAACTGCCCTGATATCCTGAGGGTCACACATAACATATAAAGGAACAATGTTAATAAGTACGTTAGATAGAGCCAAAAGCCCACTGCTTAAATTAAAAGATGTATCTTCACTTTCCAGGCGCTTCCATAGCTCCCTACTATCATCAGCCAAAGCGAGCCAATAAGCGGTGGTGTGCATCTCTTCCGGCGGCAAAGATATTTCCCCGAAACCGATATTCTCGTGAGTATAAAATTTTATCTTTTTATAACAGGTAGAAAGGATAGTAATGACCACTTCCCCATAAGCATGTTCCATATTTGATTCTTCACTCTTCTCAAACACATCTAAAACCTTAATATTAGTTTCGGTCTGAGCATCAGTATAATAATTAACTTTAACTTTTTCGGCATAGGCCTTCTGATTCTGATAATCTAACCTGTGAATAGCATATTGTTCGCCTTCATGCAGATAAATAGCCCCTTCATAGATAAGTATGGGTACACTGGCCTTATCCACTTCCCCGATAACCTGTTCTTGCTGGTCAGTAGTATCAATAATTACAAAATTATCTACTGAAGCACTACGCAGACTTATCTCTTCAGTGGGATAAATCTCGCTCATCCAATACCATTTCTTTTCCACCCAATGAAGTACGCCTTCCTTCTCTAAATACTCCAGGACATCCCGAAGCTTTTTAGTTCCGAAATCTTCTCCTTTTTCGAAGGGTAATTCAAAAGAAGCACACCTAATATGACTGACTAAAATACTCAAATTATCCGGGTCGATAACTGCACTCTCCGGTGACTCTCCGAAGAAATAATCAGGATGATTTATCACAAATTGGTCTAAAGGGTTACTGGAAGCAACTAAGATAGCTATTGAACTATTAGATCTGCGCCCGGCTCTTCCAGCCTGTTGCCAGGTACTGGATATAGTTCCGGGATACCCGGCCATAAAACAAGCATCAAGCTGGCCAATATCTATCCCCAGCTCCAGGGCATTGGTACTTACCACTCCTTTTATCTCCCCATCTTTTAAACCCCTTTCAATTTCACGCCTTAAATTAGGTAAATAACCTCCCCTATAACCCCTAACAATATCCCTGGACCTCCCCGCTTTAACTAAAAAATCTTTTAAATAGCTGGTTAAAACTTCGGTGGTTAGACGACTCCGGGCAAAAACTATGGTTTGAATGTTATAATTTAAAAAATAGGCTACAAAACGGGCTACTTCTTTAATCAAACTTTTTCTGATTCCTAATTCCTTATTAATTACCGGAGGATTATAAAATAAAAAATGTTTCTCGCCTTGAGGGGAGCCATTATTATCGACTAAAACAAATTCTTCTCCTACAATCTTCTGAGAAAGCTCTTGAGGATTAGCAATAGTCGCTGAACAGCAAATAAACTGGGGATTCGACCCATAAAATCGGCAGATTCTCTTCAATCTTCTGATTACATTGGCCAGATGGCTTCCGAATACTCCCCGATAAATATGCACCTCATCGATTACCACATATTTCAAATTTACGAAAAAATCCATCCACTTGGTATGATGAGGCAATATCCCTAAATGTAGCATATCCGGATTAGTTACCACAATATGTCCTTTCTTACGGATGGCCTGCCGGGCGGAAGACGGGGTATCTCCATCATAGGTATAAGTCCTAATTCCCTCATCCAGGGCTGACACTAATTGATACAATTCAGTCAATTGGTCTTGAGATAAAGCTTTAGTGGGAAAGAGATAAAGTGCCCGACTATTTTCATCTCTTAAAATAGAATCCAATACCGGCAGATTATAGCAGAGAGTCTTGCCTGAGGCGGTAGGGGTAACTACTACTACATTTTTCTTGTTTCTTATAAATTCCAAGGCAGAAGCCTGATGAGAATAAAGTTTACTAATACCTTTATCTTTTAAAATCCTCACCAATCTATCCTCTACCCACTCCGGAAATTCCTCATAAATTCCAGATTTAGCCGGAATATGTCTCCAGTCAGTAAAACAGGAGCTTACCTTATTATATTTTTTTAATTCATTTAATATTTTTTCTACCGGCATCCACTCAAACCTCGTCATCGGACAGTGTGACAGGGGATAACGGTTCTCTGTCACATATTTTTATCGTATTAATTTGAAACTAAACTCTTCACTAAATTGATATTTTTTAGATCATCTTTTTCGTCATACTTGGGAGTCTCCAGAATAAAAGGCAGGTCTTTTAGATATTTATGATTCACCAACACCTTAAAACCTTCCAGTCCTATATATCCCTTACCGATATGCATATGCCTGTCTTTTCGAGAACCCAAAGAAAATTTTGAATCATTAAGATGTATCACCTTTAATTGCTCTAAACCCAAATATTTATCAATCTCCTCTAAAGTCTGCTCGATCCCTTTTTGATGCGAAAGGTCATATCCTGCCGCAAAGGCATGACAGGTATCAAAACATATTCCTATTCTCTTTCTATCTTTCGCCCCTTCCATCATCCTTTTTAACTGTCCAAAAGTATAACCTAAATGTGTGCCCGAACCAGCAGTATCCTCTAATAATATCATCGTCTTTAAATCTAAACCTGCACTTTTCTCTAAAATAATATTAAGGGCTCTGATTATCCTCTGAATTCCGTATTCTTCTCCTGCTCCGGTATGAGCTCCAGGATGGACAATTAGGTAGGGCTCAGTCAGTAAAATATCGACTCTCTTCATTTCTTCTACAAAAGCATTAATTGATTTGAAATAAAGTTCATCTGAGGGAGAAGCCAAATTAACCAGATAGGAGGCGTGAATAAAAACGGGGTTAATATTAGATTTTTTTAAATTTTCTCTAAAATTTTCTACTTCGTCCTTTTTTAATATCTTCTCCCGCCAGGTGGATGCATTTTTAGAAAATATCTGCATAGTATTACAGTCTAATTCCACAGCCCGAACAACAGAATTATCTATTCCCCCGGCGATAGAAATATGGCATCCAATCTTCACTCTATGTTTCCTCTTTTCTTCTTTAATTATTTAATTTTAGCAATAAAAATTAGAGATTATTGAGAAATTTTATTGACTTCTCTATTTTTATAAGTATAACATATTACTATAGCCTAATTAAATAATTATTGCCTTTAGACTCTACCTACCTAAAAATTTTTTAAATTGAGGAATGAAAGAAAGAAATGTATAAACAAATCTTTAAAGAATTAAAAGAACATATGCCTTTTACTGCTTTCGGAGCTGTTACCGGAATAATTCTGATAATATTTTTTCAAAAACTACCCTACAAATTTTCCTATAGTATTTTTTATACCCTTCACCCTCTCCATGTTTTTTTAAGTGCACTGGTTACTGCCTCTATGTATAATTTTTATAAATGTACGACGGGTAAGAAAAAATGTAACTGGGTAACTTTAATCCTCATCGGTTATGTGGGTTCTGTCGGGATAGCTACATTAAGTGATTCGGTAATCCCCTATCTGGGTGAAATTTTGCTCAATCTGCCTCATCGAGAAATTCATTTAGGTTTTATTGAAGAATGGTGGCTGGTTAATCCCTTAGCTTTATTTGGTATTGGAATAGCTTATCTAAAGCCCTCTACAAAATTCCCTCATTTTGGGCATGTTCTCTTCAGCACCTGGGCTTCACTCTTCCATATTATTATGGCTTTAGGACACACTTTGAATTGGTTTACCTACATTGGTATTTTTATTTTTTTATTTCTCTCTGTTTGGATACCTTGCTGTGTAAGTGATATCGTATTTCCTCTTTTATTTGTAAAAACACCAAAAAATTAAATATATCTTCTGTCCGGCTTTCACTTGTAAGAAGCCATAATTTTTTCTCTTTTTTTCTTTCCTGAAAAAGCCAACCCATTAGCATTTTTAATCAGAAACAAATTATTTTTTATCCAATAAATATATTTTATAATGCCCCGCTAACTGTAACATCAACCAGATTTCGCCAAAAATATTATTAGTAAATTTTTTACCCTGATTAACATAATACTCTACCGCTTCCTTTTCAGTTAAACCTACTCCCTCTTCCACAATTAAAAATAATTTACCATTATGATTATATTTTTTTTCATTTTTATTGTTTATCCGCTCATTTAAGGAATCACAAAACATTTGGGTTGCCTCAGTTAAGTAATCTTTTTTATCTTTATTCTTACGGTTATTATTGTTATTTTTTGCCCTCTTTTTCATTAATTTAACTAATCCCCAGGTAGCTTTCGCCTCATCTTTATTATAATAAACCGGGGTAATTTCAATATTTAAATTATCTGTACAAATACAAGATGGTTCTTCTTTAATGGGATCACCTATACTAATAAAGCGATAATCCTCTTTATTCTTTTTATTATATTCTTTTAGAAAAACTTTACAGGTTTCTTTTTCTGAAATCTTGTAATCAATTTCTCTGCCACTTCTGTCTTCTTTGATCGATTTCTTGGGGAGCATTCTTATTATTTTTAACCTCCATAAAAAAATAATTTTATTTTTATACTCCTATGTTATGCTTCATTTAATAATTTATCTGACATTGATTAATATTTTGCTATTTTTCTATTTAACTCCCCCTCTTTTTCTCGCATTTTTTTTGTAATTATAACACATCAAGTCAACTTCACTAAAAATATTTCTGAAATTGTCTCGGGCCTGTTTACCAGGGGATGCTCAAGGCGTTAGGCTATTCGAAAACAGAGAAAAACAGAATTTTATTTATAAGAAAGACGCTCATCGATAATGCCCAATAAAAATATAGTCAGCAATTTGAATCGGATTAAAAAAATAAAGGGATTTGAAGAGGAATAGGTTACAATAATTGAAACAGACATTGTAATGTCTTTATATTTAATTTCCTTTTTAATATGGTATAATAATTTAGTTAAAATATAAAAATGATTTGTATAATTAAATTTATCAGAAATGGGGTAAATATCACGAGTTTTCGCAACAAACTGATTAATCTTTTTTATAAAACAGCTACCGGTAGCAAAAAAGTTCGAAATTTTCTTACTCCCATCGGGGTAATCTTTTTTTTCAGTCTTATCGGATTATTTATTATAATGTTTCTCTGGATTGATAAACTTCTACATTTTCCCCAGCTTATATCTTATCCCCTAAATCTTAGTGTATCTTTATTTATTCTCACTTTAGGTTTATTCTTAATGCTATGGTCAATTTTACATTTTATTAAAGTAAAGGGAACACCTGTACCTTTCAATCCACCACCAAGATTAGTTAATACTGGTCCCTATTCTTATGTTAGAAATCCTATGCTTGGTGGCGTTTTTATGTTAATGTTTGGATTTGGTATCTTGTTTAGATCAATTTCTCTGGTTTTTATATTTACTCCGATTTTTATTTTACTTAATTTTCTCGAGTTAAAGACTATTGAAGAACCAGAATTGGAAAAACGACTTGGTAAAGATTATTCCAAATATAAAAAAAGAGTTCCAATGTTCTTTCCAAGATTAAATTACCATCGCCGTAGATAATGGATTTCTAAGTTTTATTTAAGAATCCTAAGGGTGATATAATACCCCCAGATACTATTAGAAGGTTTAAACTAAACTTTCTGGGTAAACGCTCGATAAAAGGAGAAAAATTACGAAATCAAGGAATAGATTCATAAAGAGAATTATTATTTTAACTTCATTATTTTTAGTAATTTCTAATATATTTATTATATCCTACGGACAAGAGCTTACCGTTGAAGAAATAATCAGCAAAATGAATAAATTAATGAACCAGGATACCGTTGAAGCCAAAGTAAAAATGACCATTATTACAACTTCTGGCGAAGAAAGGGTTTTTATCTACGATTCATACAGCAAAAATAAAGGTGAAAAAAATCTTATACGTTATATAGAACCCAAACGAGCAAAAGGCCAAGCTATACTAATGCTCAACTATGCTGATGATATTTGGATGTATTTCCCCCGTACAAAGCGAATACGCAAACTTGCTACAAATTCCAAAAGTCAAAAAATGGAAGGTAGTGATTTCTCTTATGAAGACACCGGGGCAAGCGATACTTTTATTGAAGATTTCAGCAGTAAAAAACTTGGCTCCGAAATTAAAGAGGGACATGATTGTTACAAGATTGAAATGCTGAAAAAAGAAGGTATTGAATCCGGCTATTCCCGCTTGATTATGTGGGTAATCAAAGATAATTTTTACCCGGTAGTCATAAATTATTATGACGCGGAAAATTCTGAACTTTTACTAAAAACACTGATTCAATATGATATCAAGAAAATAGATAGTATTCCTACTGCCACAAAAATGGTCATGTATAATAAACAGGAAAATTCCCAAACAAGCATAGAAATGCTTGAAGTAAAATATAATGTAGAATTAGATGACAGCTTATTCACTGAAAGAAATTTACAAAGGAAATAAATTATGCGTGATAAAATCCTAAAATCTTTAGCCAAACTGCATGCTCTACATCCCTGGAAGATGGTAATTATGGTAGTGATTATTACTACAATAATGGGCGCTTTTGCCACCCAATTAGAACAGAGTATGCGATGGACTGATTTGCTCCCTGCAAAGAGTGAAAAGACAATCCAGTACAATAAAGTCATCAATGAATTTGTAACCGCCACCAACATTATCATCGTAGTCGAAGGTGAAGAAGAGGCAATTAAAGCCTATACTGAAGCGGTTGTCCCTCAAATCAAGCTGGCAACTGACCCAAAGGATGGAAAACTTTACGCTAAACGAATTGATTATAAACAAGATGTAGATTTTATCCGCAAACATGGCCTGATACTAGTTAAGACAGATGATTTGCAAAATATGAAAGAATTATACCAAAACCCCAATTTAGTTCCCCTGCTTACCAATTTAAACAACAGTTTCGAAAAGGAATATGTTGGTCGGGAAGAATCGATTTCTACCCGGGAAAAAGAAGATAATACCATCATTATATTAGATAGTATTGCTCATTTAATTTCTGTCATGCAAGATTATTCTTCCGGCAAAATCCATTCTCCGGAAGAAGCCCAAAAAGCAGTAGATAAACTAATACTGGGGGAACCTTACCTTTTGTCTTATGATAAACAAGCACTTATTATTAATGTCATCCCTAATTTTAGCATGACCGATATGAGTAAAATGATTTCTGGAACAGATACCATTCAAGAAATAGTTGATAAGGTGAAACAGGATTTTCCGGAAGTAAAAGCCGGGCTTACCGGGATGATTCCTCTGGGCCGTGATGAAATGGTTTACGGCGAGCAAAGTATGGGTTATGCCAGTATTATTGCTTTTATTGCCATTTTAATTTTACTCATTCTTTCTTTTCGAATGTGGATTGCACCCCTCTATGCCATTCTCAATTTGGCAGTCGGACTCATTTGGGCAATCGGATTAACTGCAATTTTAGTTAAGAGTTTGAATATTATGACTTCGATGGTTACGGTCATTCTCATTGGATTGGGAATTGATTTTTCTATCCACATCATCTCCATCTTTGCCGAAAGCCGTTCCATAGGAAAACCGATTGACCAATCCATAGAGGATACTTTTTTAAAAAGCGGTAAGGGCATATTAACCGGAGGCCTGACAACCTGTGCTGCTTTTTTTACCTTAATCATCAGCTCTTCACGCGGAATGAAAGAAGTGGGCATCGTTAGTAGTGTCGGCTTGCTGGCCATATTAATCGTTACCTTTCTCTTCCTGCCCTCACTTTTAGTATTGCGGGAACGGTACATAGAAAAGAAACTGGCAGAGAGAAGGATAAAATCAAAGCCGGTTTATCAAGATATTTCCTTAAGAGCATTTGGAAAAGGATGCAATTGGTTATCCGGACGTTACAGGGCTACTCTCATTTGCGCAGTACTTATCACTATCTTTTTAATGGTCTCTGCTTCTCGAATCTCTTTTGACCATAACTATATGAATATGGAACCAAAAGGGCTAACTTCCATCACCCTGCAGGACACGATACTGGATAAATTCGACTTGAGCATGGATTATGCCTTAATTGTAACCGACAGCGTTGAAGAATCCAGAGAAATGACTAAAAAATTAAAAAATATAAAATCGGCTGCCATGATTGACGACATCTCTATGTATTTACCGTCTTACGAAGAACAACAAAATCGAATTCCTCACATCCAGGAAATCAATAGAGCCATCTCAAGTGCAGTAATAGCAAATGATATTTTAGATAGCGAATTGAACCAAATCATTTCAGAACTGGATAGGTTGGAAATGAATATTATGGAGATCCAGGACATGGCTTACATGGGAGGACAGGACAAGGTAGACAGGAAGTGCAGTGAAATTGTGGGGAATCCCAATGATCCTCAACCATTTAGCATTATCACTCAGTTTGTAGATTTCCTGAAAAACAACCGGCAGAGCGGGTTAAAAGGATTAAAAGAATTCCAAAAATACGCGGCACCCTATTTTAAAGAATCCGTGCTTAAAATGGCATCAATAGAAAACATTGTGCTTGATGACCTTCCTGCTTCTATCCTGGATAGATACGCCAATCGGGACCGAACGCAATTCTTGCTCACTGTGTTTCCTGCAGAAAATATGTGGACAGATTTAAACTTCCTACAGCGGTTTACCGGCGATTTGGATAGAGTCAGTAATAAAGCAACCGGGATGCCTCCGGTAATGCAAGAGCTTTTCCGAGTAATAGGCAATGACGGGAAAAATGCAGCGCTTCTTACTATTTTTGTTATATTTTTATTATTATGGCTCGATTTTCGCAGTTTTAAATACGCTACTATCGCCATGATACCCCTGGTAGCCGGTGTGATTTGGATGGTTGGATTAATGCATTTAGTCAGTATGCAGCTTACCGTAGTTAATGTCATGGCATTACCAATGATTCTCGGTATTGGCATTGATGATGGGGTGCATATTGTTCATCGCTGGCGCCTTGAAGGCAGTAAAAAAGTAAATCAAATATTTGCCAGTACCGGAAAGGCTATCTTTCTAACCAGTATTACCACCATGTTGGCTTTTGGCTCTTTAGTATTTTCTATCTGGCGCGGATTCGGCAGCCTGGGTGGGGCCATGTTCATCGGTGTCGGTGCCTGTTTCCTTTCCACGGTAATCATTTTATCTGGTATTATCGGATTTTTAGAAAGAAAGAAATCGGGAGGAATTTTCCCTGGTTAAACTCGGCAGCGGACGAGAAATAAAGACCGATATGATCTTAATCGGCATAGGGGTACGCCCCGAAGTTTCTCTTGCTAAAATGTCAGGTTTAGAGATTGGTGCAAGGGGAGGTATAAAAGTAGACCGTTTCTTAAAAACTTCTAACCCTGATATCTATGCAGTTGGTGATGCTATCGAAGTGATAGATTATATTAACGGAAATCCAACCCTTATCCCTCTCGCCGGACCGGCTAGTAAACAGGGAAGAATTGCCGCTAATAATATCTGCGGGATAACAGAAGAATATGAAGGTACGCAAGGTACTTCCATATTAAAGGTATTTGATATAACTGTGGCGGCTACCGGAAATAATGAAAAGCTGCTTAAAAGATGTAATGTTTCTTACGAAAAATCTTTTACTCATTCTTCATCTCATGCCGGGTATTACCCTGAGGCCCTCTCTTTGTCTATTAAACTTATCTTTTCACCAAATCATGGGAAAATCTTGGGAGCCCAGATAGTAGGCTATGATGGAGTAGATAAAAGAATAGATGTCATCGCTACAGCAATACGGGCCGGAATGACGGTCTATGATTTAGAAAAATTAGAACTGGCCTACGCCCCACCCTATTCTTCGGCCAAAGATCCGGTAAATATGGCCGGATATGTGGCTTCCAATGTCTTAAAAGAAGATAGTGTCATCATTCACTGGCATGATATAGAGAAATTAGATCGTGAAAAAACTATCCTGATAGATGTGAGAACGCCTAAAGAATTTAGCCTGGGCACTATAGAAGGAGCAAAAAATATTCCGGTTGATGAATTAAGAAACAGGTTAAGCGAAATTCCCCAAGAGCGAGAGATTATCATTTTTTGCCAGGTAGGTCTGAGAGGTTATATTGCCTGCAGAATCTTAAGACAAAAAGGATACAGAAGGGTTAAAAACCTTAGCGGCGGATATAAAACATATTTCCCGGCAGTCCAAAAGCAGGATAATCCGGACATTTACCAATATGAAAAAATAGAAAAATCAGACCTGATCAAAGCAAGTGAACCTTTCTACTACAGAAATAGCAAATACTAATTTATTTATTTAAAAAGTGTAGATTGTAAAAATCTATATTTTCTTGGTAACCTCTTATAATCGTTAAGGGCCAAGCCGAACATTTAAAATTTACGACTTTATCATACCCTCAGATATCAAATATAAAAAATTTAAGCTATATAGATAAAAAAATGATACATTTAAATATGGTCATGGAAGAGTGGTTGATATTCTTAGTTATTTATTTCTCTTTCTCTGATGCTCAATTATCCCTCTAAGAAGAATTTCAGCTGAAGACAAATTAGTAGCTAATGGGATATCATGTACATCACAAACCTTCATAAGAGCTGCAATGTCTGGATCATGAGGCTGTTTCGCTAGAGGATCTCGCAAGAAAATTACCAGATCAACTTCTTCACTTGCCACTAAACCGCCAATCTGCAAGTCACCACCTTCAGGGCCAGATATCATTTCTTTCACTTCTAAACCAGTCTTTTCATTAATCAAATGGCCAGTTCCTTTAGTTGCTATAAGGTCACACTTTTTTAAAAATTCCTCATTCTTGCTGGCGAAAGCTAATATATCTGTTTTCTTAGCATCATGAGCAATTAAAGCAACTCTAAATTTTATTCCTTCTGATAATTCTCTTCCATTAACCGGAACGACTATGGTCTTATATGATCTATCCATTATTATTTACATAACCTCCTCTTTTTACTTAATTTTTTTGCTTACTGTAATTTTTTATTAGATAGTCCTAATCCACTAAAATAGATTATATCAATTGTCGATTCTCCTAATATCCTTAAGTGGCCAGGCTTCATCAACTTTCAAGAACCGTCCTTCAAAATAAGAATTATTCAATGCTCTTTTTGCTCTTTCGGCCTCTTCTCTATTAGACATTTCCACAAACCCAAAATCTCTGCCTACTATTATATTTACATCTTTAACTATACCATAATTGGAAAATAATTCTACCAACTTATCAGTATTTAAAAAATATCTAAAATTTCTTACATAAAGTTTGCTAACTCGCATTTTAGACCCCCTTTTAAAATGTTTAAATTATTTAGTATAAATCATCATCTTTTATATTGAACTAATATCCCTAATTAAAAAATTACTCTGAATTTATTACAATAATATTAAGATTAGATTAAATTTTAATGAAATTTTTGGGTAGTCTAAATTTTCGAACAAGACATTTTAACAATATTTTGCTTTAACTTTTTTTATTGTTTATAATATTTACAACTTGATGTCGTTAATCCAGAAATTATTTTAGGTTCTTGAGGGGTTTTTATGAGTAAAGAAAAGATATTAGTGGTAGATGATGAAAAAGACATCGTTGAGCTTCTTCAATATAATTTAGAAAAAGAAGGATATAAGATAAGTGCTGTCTTCAGCGGAGAACAGTGCTTAGAAAATGTTAAAAGTGAACTTCCAGACTTAATTCTTCTTGATTTAATGCTTCCCGAAATAGATGGCTTAGATGTTTGTAAATTCTTAAAAAACAACCCCCAAACTTCTCACATCCCCATCATTATGCTTACTGCTAAAGGAGAAGAAACTGACATAGTATTGGGCTTAGAATTAGGGGCAGATGATTATATCATCAAACCCTTCAAGGTAAGAGAATTATTAGCCCGAGTAAAAGCTGTACTACGCAGGACAAAAAATAATATTCCTCCTCTCTTAAAAGAAAAAGACATCATTAAATTTAAAGACCTGGTTATTGATTCAATCAAACATCAGGTTACCTTAAAAAACATACCCTTAGATTTAACCTCTACCGAATTTAATTTATTAAAATTTTTAGCTTCCCACCCCGGAAAAGTCTTTACCAGGGAACAATTACTTGATCAAGTTTGGTTAGAAAATAGTTATATCGTAGATAGAGCAGTTGATGTTCATATTAGAAGACTTCGCCAGAAGCTGCTTACGGCGAGTGAATATATAATTACTATTAGAGGAGTGGGATACCGATTTAAAGAGGAAATATGATAAAAAAAATTAGTTGGAAGTTGTTTTTAACTTATATAATTATAATTATTATCTTTGCAATATCCATAGAACTGCTGGCTACCTTCCATTTACGCAATTATTATATCGATCACTTAGCTTCTGATCTTGAATCTACCGCTGATTTAATCAAAGGTTTCTTGTATAAAGATATAAGCGAAAATAATTTATTTTTGATAAAATCTAAAACAGAGGCTTTGGGTAAAGAGATCAAAACCAGAATAACCATTATCGATACAAAAGGAAAAGTATTAAGTGATTCAGAAGAAAGTCCTACTCTAATGGATAATCATTCGGATAGACCTGAGATTAAAGAAGCCCTGCGGGGTAAAACCGGAAGGAGTATCCGCTATAGCTTTACTTTAGAGACAAATATGCTTTATATTGCTATCCCCATGGTTGAGGACAATCAAATTATAAGCATAATCCGTCTCGCTTTACCTTTGGTAGAAGTGAATAAGAATATTGCTTATTTAACCAGAGTTATTCTTTCTACCACGATAATTAGTTTACTTATTGCCTCTTTAATTAGTTTAATAATTTCCCTGAGCATTACCAGACCAATAAAAGAGATGACCGAAATTTCTAAAAGAATATCCAAGGGTGATTTTAGTAAAAAACTGGAGATTCGCAGCCAGGATGAAATAGGTCAATTATCTCTTGCTCTAAATCAAATGTCAGAAGATTTAGAAAGTAAAATAAAGATCATTAGTGAAGATAAGAATAAAATGGAAATTATACTCTCCAGTGTTATTGAAGGGATAGCGGCTATTGATAAAAAAGGTAAGTTTATACTTTGCAATGATGCCTTTGAAAAAATAATTAATTGCTCCCGAGATAAAGCTTTAGGGAGATTCCACTGGGAGATCATTAGAAATAACCAATTAAAAGAGCTTTTTAAAGATACTATTCAGAAAGGCCAGACTTCAGCTCAGGAAATAACGATTTTATTCCCGCAAGAGAAAATATTCTTTGCTTCCTCTACGCCTTTGGGGGGAAAAGAGAATATTTGGGGGGCAGTAGTGGTATTAAATGATATTACTCAAATTAAAAGGTTAGAAAAAATGCAGGAAGAATTTGTAGCCAATGTTTCCCACGAACTGCGTACTCCTCTCACCTCTATCCAGGGATTTATAGAGACCTTAAAAGAAGGGGCGATAGATGATCCGGAAAAGACTCAGCACTTTTTAGAAATTATTGAAAAACAAAGCATTAGATTAAATAGTTTAGTTGAAGATCTCTTAAAACTCTCTAAAATAGAGTCTCAAGAAATAGTAGTAAATTTACAATCAACCAATTTAAAAGATTTACTTGATAAAGTCATAGCAGAATTTAAAGAAAAAATTATACTAAAAAAATTCCAAATTAACACCAATATTTCTCCTCAATTCCCTTTATTAAAAGTAGATCCGGAACAAATTGAATTAGCTTTACGTAATCTTTTAGACAATGCAATAAAATATACCCCGGAAAAAGGAGAAATTTCTATCTCTTTTTTAGAAAGAGAAAAAGATATTTACATAGAAATTGCTGATAATGGGATAGGTATATCTCAAGAACATTTACCCCGAATCTTTGAACGCTTCTACCGAGTAAATAAAGACCGCTCCCGAGATTTGGGAGGAACCGGTTTAGGTTTGGCTATAGTAAAACATGTTGTTAAAGTTCATAAAGGGACTATAGGAGTGGATAGTACCCCAGGAAAGGGCTCAAAATTTTTCATAATTCTACCTAAAAATTCATAACTTCAAAAAAATTAATTGAATCTTAATTATTTTGTAATCTAATTGTAATATTAGAAGTCTAAAATAATTTTAGAATCAAAATTTTAATTTTAGGAGGTATGATTTAATGAAAAGAATTACTTTAATTCTAACTTTAGCTTGCATTATTTTAACTCTAATGGTTCCTATTTCTCAAGCAGGAGAAAAACAGCTCGTGGTTCAAGGCTCCACTACTGTCCTCCCTATCGCTCAAGCAGCTGCCGAAGTCTTCATGCAGAATAATCCACAAGCAGACATCTCGGTACGCGGAGGCGGATCAGGGAATGGTGTTGCCGCTTTAATTGACGGAACTTGCGATATCGCCGATTCTTCAAGGCCTATGAAGGATAAAGAGATCTTACTCTGTCAGGGAAAGGGTATCAGCCCGGTTCCCCAAATCATCGCTATGGATGGCATTGCCGTGATCGTTCATTCTTCTAATCCGGTTCAAGGTTTAACCATTGAACAGATAAGAGATATTTATATCGGTAAAATCACCAATTGGAAGGAATTGGGTGGAGAAGATCAAAAAATAGTTATCGTTTCCCGGGATACATCCAGCGGAACTTACGAGATATTTGAAACGATCGTATTACAAGGTAAGAAAGTAAGTCCCGATTCTCTTTCCCAGGCTTCTAATCAAGTAGTTGCTACCCTCATTTCTACCACCAAGGGAGCTATTGGTTATGTAGGATTAGGATATATCTCTAGTACCGTAAAGGCTATAGATGTAAATGAAATTAACCCAAGTCAAGAGACAGTAGCAACTGGTACATATCCTATTTCTCGTCCACTTTTCATGTACACCAACGGCGCACCTCAAGGGACAGCGAAAGATTTTATCCAGTTTATTTGGTCCCCCGAAGGTCAGAAAATAGTTGAAGAACAAGGATTCGTACCTTTACCGTAACTTAAAGAAACTTAAAAAAAGAGGGATATAGAGAGGGATATAGAATTGAAGGGAAGACAAAATATAAAAGAAAGAATAATTAAAAATATTTTTCTACTCTCTTCCCTTACCTCTATATTCTTCTTGGCTGCTATAACTATAATCTTGTTCAAAGAAGGATTTCCCCTTTTCAGAGAGATTGATTTAAAGACATTTCTCTGGGGGAAATCCTGGTATCCGACTTATAACCCACCTGAATTTGGGCTATTGCCTTTACTGCTCGGTTCTTTATGGACTACCTTAGGGGCATTAGTCATCGCAGTTCCCTTGGGAGTATCTGCAGCAATTTATATTTCCGAATTAGCTACTCCAAAAATAAAAGATTATTTAAAATTAACTATTGAAATGCTAACTGGTGTCCCCTCGGTAATTTATGGTTTTTTAGGGATAGTAGTTTTGGGCCCCTGGTTGCAAAATCTTTTAGATCTTCCTGTAGGACTCTGTGTTCTTACTGCTTCTTTATTACTTGCCCTTATGGCTATTCCTACTATCGCCAGTCTTTCCGAAGAGGCACTCTTTTCGGTTTCTAAAGAATATAAGGAAGCCTCTTATGCCTTAGGGGCTACCAGATGGGAAACCATAATAAAGGTTATAGTACCGGCTGCTTTCTCGGGAATTAGTACAGCAGTGCTGTTGGGTATGGGTAGAGTTATCGGAGAGACTATGACGGTATTGATGGTAGCAGGCGGAGCAGCAGTTATCCCTCATTCAATTTTACAACCAGTACGAACCATAACTGCTACCATTGCTTTAGAAATGGGTGAAACAGTGGTAGGAGGCATCCATTATTATGCCTTATTTGCTATTGCCTGTGTTCTTTTTATTATAAGTTTAGCCCTTAATCTTTCTGCTGATTATTTTTTAAATAAATTCAGGAGAACTTCTCGATGAATAAAAGAAGATTTAAAGAAAAATTAGCCTACTCATTTCTTATAGCAATGATATCAATAATTGTATTGTCTATTTGCATTATGTTCTATTTTATTATTTCCAGAGGAATAAGAGTAATTAATTGGGAATTTTTAACCCAGATGCCCAGAAAAGCAATGACTGCTGGCGGTATTTTCCCGGCAATTTTGGGTACTTTTTATTTGACTATGGGGGCAATCTGTTTTGCCCTACCCTTAGGAGTATCGGCAGCTATATATCTAAATGAATATGCAGTTCAAAACAGATTAGTAAGAATTGTTAGGATTAGTATTAATAATTTGGCCGGAGTACCCTCGGTAGTCTTTGGACTTTTTGGCCTGGCAATATTTGTAAAATTTTTAAATTTTGGTGTTTCTATCCTTTCAGGAAGTTTAACTTTAGGTATATTAATCTTGCCTACCATTATCCGAGCAAGTGAAGAAGCTCTGTCAGCAGTCCCTAACTCTTTCCGGGAAGCATCTTTAGCCCTAGGAGCTACTAAGTGGCAGACTATTCAAAAAGTAGTTCTTCCTAATTCATTTTCCGGTATCTTAACTGGAGCAATCCTTTCCATTGGGAGGGCAGCCGGGGAAACCGCCCCTATTCTTTTCACGGCAGTAACCTTTTATAGTATGCGTCTTCCAAAATCTATCTTTAGTGAAGTTCAAGCTTTACCTTATCATATTTATGCTCTAATGACCGAAGGGACCCATCCCGAATCTCAAGTAGCTATTGCTTATGGAACGGCTTTAGTTTTAGTCCTTTTAGTCTTAGGGTTAAATTTAATTGCAGTTATTTTGCGTAATCAATTCAGAAGGAGTAAAAAATGGTAGAAAAAACTATAGAAAATAAAAATGATATAAAGATGCAGGTTAAAAATCTAAATTTTTACTACGAAAAAAATCAAGTGCTAAAAAATATAAATCTTATTATAAAAAGTAATGCCATAACTGCTATTATAGGTCCTTCGGGGTGTGGTAAAACCACTTTTATTCGAACTCTTAACCGAATGAATGACATTATTTTAGGGATAAAGATAGAAGGAGATATCTTATTTAATCATAAAAATATCTATGATGATGATATAGATGTAGTAGAGATCAGGAGAAAAATAGGAATGGTCTTTCAAAAATCCAATCCCTTTCCCAAGTCGATCTTTGAAAATATTGCCTATGGACTAAAAATTAATAATTTAACAGTTAATAAAGGAGAATTAAGGGAAAGAGTAGAAGTTGCTTTACGAGATGCTGCTTTATGGGAAGAAGTTAAAGATCGTCTAAATACCTCCGCTTTGGATTTATCTGGCGGCCAGCAACAACGTCTATGCATTGCCAGAGCTTTGGCAGTTCAACCAAAAGTAATCCTTTTTGATGAACCCTGCTCTGCCTTAGACCCTTTTGCTACAGCTAAGATTGAAGAATTAATTCAAGAATTAAAAGAAAAATATACTATAGTTATTGTTACCCATAATATGCAGCAGGCCGCAAGAGCATCAGATTATACTGCCTTTTTAATGTTAGGCGAACTAGTTGAATTTGATATAACCGAAAAGATATTTACCAATCCCAGCCAGAAAATCACTGAGGATTATATTACCGGAAGATTTGGATAAAAAATTATAATAAGGAGAAACAAAAAATGGAAAGACAATTAGACCACGAATTAAATTTTTTAAAAGAAAAGCTACTAAAAATGGCTTCTTTGACTGAAGAATCTATTGCTAAATCTATAAAGTCTTTAGTAAAAAGAGATTCTACTTTTGCCCAGGAAGTAATTGAAGAAGATACCAAAATTGATCTTCTTGAGGTGGATATTAACAATCTAGCCCTCAAACTATTGGCTTTAAAACAACCGATGGCTAATGATTTGAGATTTATTACCTCTGCTATGAAAATTTCTAACCATTTAGAGAGAATAGGTGATCAAGCTGTAAATATTGCCGAAAGATCCTTAGAACTAATCACCCAACCACTGCTTAAACCTCTAATCGATATACCTCGAATGGCAGAATTATCCCAAGAGATGGTAAAAAATTCTATAGGTTTTCTCATTAATAATGATGTTTCTTCAGCTGAAGAATTATGGAAAACAGAAAATATAGTAGATGATTTAAATAGTCAAATATTTAGAGAACTTTTAACCTACATGATAGAAGATCCTAAAACGATAAAAAGGGCTATAGAGTTAATTCTGGTAGGACGGCACTTAGAGAGGATATCTGATTTATCTACTAATATAGTTGAAGAAGTAGTTTATACAGTCAGCGGTAAAAATATAAAACATTTTCACCAAGAAAAATAATTTTTTATTATAAAAATACGCCAGGGAACGATCTTCTGGCGTATTTTTATTCTCCGATAATTTTTACCAGTACTCTTTTACGCCTTCGACCGTCAAATTCTCCATAGAATATCTGTTCCCATGGTCCGAAATCCAATCTCCCATCAGTAACTGCTACCACTACTTCCCGACCCATTATCTGTCGTTTCAAATGAGCATCTCCGTTATCTTCACCTGTTCTATTATGAAGGTATTGAGAGATTGGTTCGTGAGGAGCAAGTTTTTCCAGCTACCTTTTATAATCCTCGTGAAGGCCTTTTTCATTGTCATTAATGAAAACTGAAGCAGTAATGTGCATAGCATTGATCAAACATAAGCCTTCTTTTATCCCGCTTTCATCTAATGCATCTTCTACTTTTTCGGTTATGTTTATGAAAGCTACTCTTTCAGGAACATTAAACCATAATTCTTTTTTATAAGATTTCATAAATATTCCTCCTTTAATTACTGCATAAAATAGAGACGGCGATGCAATTTAATTTCACATCACTTTTATCTGCTCGGGAGGGTATTATTACCGGAGCTTTGGTACCCACCAGTGTATGTCCTACCTGGTAATTGGCATAATAGGTAAGTGCTTTACCAAAGATATTTCCAGCTGCAATATCGGGAACAATTAAAATATCTGCTTTGCCCGCCACTGGTGAGGTAATGCCTTTTTTCTGGGCAGCAAATTCTGAAATAGCATTATCTAAGGCCAGTGGCCCATCGATTATACAGCCGATAATCTGTTTTCTTTCATTCATTTTGGAAATCATTCCTGCTTTGATGGTCTCTTCCATATCGGAATTTATAGTTTCTACTGCAGCTAAAAGAGCGACTTTGGGAATTTCTATTCCCAGCTTATGAGCAACTTCAACGGCATTATTTATAATTGCCACTAAAGTCTTCACATCTGGTTTGAGGTTTACTCCTCCATCACTCATCAATACCAATTTGGGATTCTCTTCTCTTTTATCTTCAAAGATAAAAACATCACTGACGATTTTATCAGTCCTTAAACCCCACTCTTTATTTAACACCGCCTTTAAAAGGGTGTCTGTCTTTATATTCCCCTTAAGGAGTGTTCCTCCTTCTTTTACTTTTTCTACTGCCTTTCGAGCTTTATCTTCATCATCTTTTGCTCCGACAATCTCTTTTACAAAATTACTTTCGCCTAATAAAGAAATGGATTTTTCAATTTCTGCTTTATCTCCCACTAAAATTCCCTCTCCGAATCCGTAATCATAACAATCTTTTAGGGCTTTCAAGGTTTCAATATCTTCTCCACCGGCAACAATAATTTTTTCTCTTCCTTTAATTTTTAAATTATCGAATAATTCTTTAAAACTTTTTATCATCTTCGAACCTCCTATATGCAGATTACACAGATTGAAAATTATTTTTAGGAATATGTTTTTACTTTTTCTATTCCAGCTATTACTCTTATCACTGCTTGGGCCAATGCCTTCATCTCTTCTTCTCCCGGATAAACTACAACTGGAGCTATCCAACCCGTACGATCTTTTATCTTATTTACTAAAATTTCATTATGAGCTATACCTCCGGTAAGAATAATTGCTTCAACTTTTCCTTTTAATACTGCAGCCATCGCCCCGATTTCTTTAGCAATTTGATAACACATCCCTTCAAAAATTAATTCTGCATATTTATCTCCTTGCTCAATTTTCTTCATTACTTCTCTGACATCATTTGTTCCCAGATAAGAGACAAGTCCGCCCTGATAAGTAATAAGCTTGTACAATTCTTTTTCTGAATATTCACCAGAATAACAGAGATGGATTAGAGCCTTATTGGGGAGAGAGCCGGTTCGCTCTGGTGAAAAAGGTCCTCCGTCATTGGCATTATTTACATCAATTATTTTCCCCTTCTCTATTGGAGCAATGGATGTTCCTCCACCAAGATGGGCAACAATAAGGTTTGATTCCTCGAATTTTTTCCCCTGTTCTTTAGCGTAACGGAAGGCACTAGCCCGGATATTTAAAGTGTGAAGCAAGGATTCTCTTTCTATCCCTTTTAACCCGGATAGCCGGGCAATAGCGGTAAATTCATCAACCGATACCGGGTCAGCGATATAGGCAGGGACATCGATTTCTTCAGCTATTTCATGGGCAATAATTCCTCCTAAATTAGAGGCATGTTCTATGGGAGAATTTTTTAGGTCATTGATAAGTTTGTTATTAACCTCGTAAGTCCCGGCTTTTAAAGGTTTTAATACACCGCCCCGTCCTATAATTGCTCTTAATGAATTAGAATCTATCTTTTCCTTTTTCAAGGTATTCAAAATTATCTTTTTTCTGACCGGGCCTTGTTCTAATAGCGATTTAAATTGGGAAAGTTCTTTTGTAGAATGAGAAATACTCTCCTTAAAAATCTCTTTTCCTTCCTGATTAAATATTGCTACTTTGGTAGAGGTTGAACCGGGATTGATAACCAATATATTTTCTTTCATACATTCCTCCTTACAAATTAGTATATAGTATATAGTATTTAGTATATAGTAAAGAAAACCATATCTAGTATCTCGTGAATCGTATCTCGCCTTTTAGCGTATAATGCAAGAATAGTTAGCCGGTTAGCCAGTTTACCAGTTACTCTATCAATTTAGTCGTTAGTAGGACGGGCGTCTCGCCTGTCTATTAATTCATTAAAGGGGTGTATCGTCCCTACGTATTTGCGACCCCCAACTTGTAATTCGCAACCCGAAACGTGAAACTGTTAGTTGAAAGAGTATTATTTCTATCTAAAGACTATAAACTAAACACCATAAACCTGTTTTTATTCTAACGACTATTTAATATTTTCTATAGGCTGTTTTATCTTTTTTATCCCTTCTTTTTTTACTTCTTTAAATCCCAGTTCAAAGGCTTTTAAATTTGTCTCCATACTTTTGGGAGGTAAGTTTTCTTTCATAGATTGAATAACTAAATCCCTATCTACCGGAAATTTAGGGGTAGCAACTGCTGCCCCGAGCAGAACCATATTTTCCGAGATAATACTTCCTGCTTCTTTAGCTATTTCCTGGGCATCAATTGTAGTTTAGTCGTCAAATAACCGCTAATAATATTTTTTTATATAATCTTCAACTTTATCTCTAGTTCCTTTAAAAGGACCCGGTTTTTCCATCTTTAAAGAAACTAAAGCAGCAGCAAATAGAAGTGCTTCCTCTATTTTTTTATCTAACCTTTCGGTGATATAAGCACTGAAACAGGTATCACCCCGGCCGGTTCTACCTGAAAGATTTCTCGGTTTTAAAGGACAGGTATAATGTTCTTTACCATTATAAATTAAAACTTCTTTATTGTGAGTAATCATAATTTCCTTTGTTCCCCACCCGAAGAGTATTTCCGCTGCTTTCTTTCTATCTTTTGTTCCCGTCATAATTTCAGCTTCAGCTGCATCAGTTTTTAAATAATCAATATAAGGGAGATATTCCTTCTTTTTTTTCCAATCTATAAAGACCATCTCTTTATTTTCCACCACAGTCCTTAAAAACCCTTGAACGTCCAGGGCAACTCTCCCTTTGTTATGCAGAAATTTTATCATTTCACTATCAAATTCCCCCGAGATGAGGCCGGCAAAATGATATATCCGGGAATCAATATTATCCGGAACATCGTCGATAGTGAAGGGATCTGCAATCGATAGAGCAGTACAGGTTCTTCTTTCTCTATCTGCGCTATTATAAATATTTCTGATGGAAGTGGTATTTCTGGAATCTAAAGCAGTAATATTTTCTTGGGGAATAATAAATGCCTCCAAATACTTTCTATCCTGTGAAGACAACTTAGTCAAAATGCCTATTTTATGACCGATAGCGTAGGAAGCACAGGATGAATAGAAAACTGCCCCTCCAATTTCCTTTACAGCTTCTCCTTGATATATATTTTCATCAATAGAGATATGTCCTATGACAAAGCTATCATATCTTTTCATTTTCACCTCTTACTCTTTTTTCACATAAAACAATTATACTCCCAAAGAATCCCTTTGAAAAATATTTTTAAACTACTTTTCATAAATTGTTTTGAATAAAAATAAAAATTTGGGAAAGCCATAATTGAAAAATTGGGGTGATGAATTTCTTAAAGCTTTTTTACCTGAAAAAATAATTTACCTGTCTTTAATTATCGTGTTTAGAAAAAGGAGAGATTTTCTTTAATTGGTAGTTATTGCTGATGCTTTCTATAAGTTCGTTAACTCTTTGTAGGCTATATTTATAAAACTTCTTGTAACGGGGCTTTAATTCCAAACATAATACTCCATTGTAATTCTTTAATAGGCGGAATATCTTATCATAGGGAATTTCTCCCCAGCCTACAGGCATATGCATATCACCAATCCCAAATTGGATTAGATTAATGTCCTGTTCTTCATATGAAATCTTGGGTTTACCAAAACAATCGTGAATATGCACATGTTTTATATACGGCAGGGCAAATTTTATAGAATCTAAAAATTTGAAGCGATAATATTTAGAAGCCAGATAAGCATGGCTAAAATCTAGAGTTATTCCCACATTTTCTCGATCAATCTTCTTAACTTGTTCGACTAAATCTTCAATCTTTGTACCATAATTATATTTGCTAATCTCTCGTAAAAAGAGGGGTTTGGGTATCTGGGGAGTAAGAACCGAAGAAGGAAACATTTTGCTATTGCTAAAACGCTTAGATAATTCCCAGAGCGACTCTTCTTCCAATTCCGGGCATCTATTTTCAATAGCAATGGTCACCCCTAAATCTTTAGCAAAGGAAGCTAATTCTTGTAAAGTTTTTATTTCTATCTTCTTTAATTGGTCAATTTTTCTTGAAGAAGGTATTTTTAAAAAATTATTTTGCCCTAACTCTTCACCTTTAGTTTCTCCATGTAAAGGAATTTTTCCACTATGGTATACAAAAATTTCTGCACCTATGGCATTAGCAAATTCAATTCCAGATTTAAAGATTTCTTTTTGTAATTTAAAATTGCGAGAGTCCATCAAATTTAGCAGATCGGGACCGTGAACAGTATATTTTAATTTAAATTCCTTAAGGATATCTGTAATTGCCCTGGTTTGCAGCCAATTAAGTTTCCCCTTAAAGATTGCATCTACTCCATGAACGGGTATTTCGGCATAATTAAAACCTTTATCCTGAATATTACCTAATGCATTTTCTAATAAATCTAAGTCTCCATCTATAGTAGGCGAATCTATATTTATTCCAATCCCTTTTATATGCATAGTTTTAGCTTCAAACCATAAATCTTTTTATTGATTATTTCACATTATAGCACAATCAAATTCATATACAAGTAAATATAAAAATTGTTTAAAATAATTTTTTTCAAATATCTAATTTTCTTTTATATTTTTTAAAATAACATCTCTGCCATAATTAGTCTTTTTTATTAATATATGTCCAATCTTTGGAGTATTTATTTCAGCATCCGTTGTATCAACAATGTAAGTCTCCAAATCACAATCCTTTTTCAACCTTTCAATAAATTTGATCTGCTCTCCTCTGTTATTATATATTTTATTTCCTCGAATTGTATTTTTTAAAAGAATTTCAACACCTAATGGGTCATGGATTTTTCTACATATTTCTTTATCTAAGTCGTTTTGATCAACCTCGATATCGTATATACCAGCTCTCCCGCATATTGGGCAAAATTCTACAAATGGATGATTTTTATTTTCTGTCGTTACCTCATAATGGGCGCTTAGAGCTAATCGATAAAATATTATATTCCCATTACTTATATTCAATTTTACCCTTTCGGATTTATTATTAATCAAATTTTTATAATAATATCTAATATGCAATTGATGATCGTGGCTGTTAGCAGGATTGTCTGGATCTATATAAGGTTGCAAACCTTTATATCTTCCTTCCGTATCACTTCCTTCATTACTATTAAACAAAATATGGCGTAAACGATAATTTTCGCTAAAATTATTCTTTATATTACAATATTTCATTAAATTAAATATTACTAAATACACAGCTTCAAGATATCCTTCTACAATATTGCTATTTACATAAAACCAGATATTAGGATATCTCGGTATTTCTTTTGAGATAATATCTTTTTTTGGTAATTTAAAATCCAATTTCTATCCTTCGCTTATAAATATAATTAGAAATAATTATTGTTCTTTTGTATATACACAAAAGATTAGTTATATGGTTTATTTTACTTCATTTCATGGTTTAACTATACGGCATAACTTTTAAAAATCCTTCTTTTTTTGAAAAATATTTTAAAATCTCTCGGATTAAAAATACTTATCAAGTTTATCGTTGATAATTTCTTAAGATCTAAAATTATTTTACTATATTTTTCAATGAAAATATAATTAGTTAAGAAGAGGCATCACAATTATTTGACGAGAGAAAAAAATAAATGATATATTTTAGGAGATTGTTTTTCCGCTTTATTCTTTGCTATAATAAATGGACAAAGAAAGTAAAATTATTAAATTATTGACTTTATATTGGAGATAATAAAATGGAAAATACCGCTAAGTTTTATGATATTGCCTTCATAGGGCATTACACTAAAGATACGATTGTATCTGCTTCTGGAATTAGAATTGTAGATGGTGGAGCCTTTAATTACGGTGCAAATGTGGCAGTAAGAATGGGGCTTAAAGTAGCAGCAGTTACCCGCTTAGCAGAAGAAGATTTTCATGTAGTAGAAAAACTAAAACACTTAGGAGTGGATGTATTCGCACATATTTCCCCTCAGTCTACTTGTCTGCGTCTGGAATATCCCACTTCCAATCTTGATGAACGGGTCTTATATGTAACCAGTTCAGCAGGTCCTTTTACTCCTGCCCAAGTGGAAAAAATCCAAGCCAGAGCAATCGTTGTAGGCGCCTCTATGCGTGATGAGGTTAGCTTACAAGTGATAGAGGAACTGTCGAAAAAGAAAACTATTCTTTCCGCTGACGTGCAGAGCTTTATCCGGGTAAATGATAATGGTAAATTAATTCCCAAGGAATGGCCGGAAAGAAACGATATATTTGCCTGTTTGGATATTTTAAAAACTGATGCAGTGGAAGCGGGACTTTTGTTCGGTGAATGTGATCTCTATACAGCTGCTAAAAAAATGCACGATCTGGGACCCAAAGAAGTAATCATCACTCACCGTGAAGGTTTGTTAGTCTTTGCTGATGGCAAATTTTACGAAGAAAATTTTTTTCCCAAAGAAATTATCGGAAGAAGCGGACGAGGAGATACTTGTATTGCGTCCTACACAGCCAAACGGTTAAGTACTTCCCCTCAAGAAGCAACAACTTGGGCAGCGGCAGTAACCAGTTTAAAGATGGAAGCCGAAGGACCTTTCCAGCGAACTATGCAAGAGGTTAATAATCTTATTTATAATAAATATTAAGAATAGAAATTAAGTTAGCGAACCCTATTTTTTAGCAGATTTTAGGTCTCCGGATAAACCATCTTAAAGAATAAAGAATCTTTTTTATTTTTTAATCTCCTCATAAGGTATAACATGTAAACTTTTTTCCTTTAAAATTATAGATACTTCCTCTCCTATAGAATAAATTTTATGCTCCTGAGGGTTAGTAATCTCTACGGTAAGGAAATTCTTCTCAACTTCAATTTCGTACACCATCCTAGAGCCAAGATAAATCACCTGACTGATTATACCATTAATAGCACCTGATTTCTTAGGTTCCAGTTCTGCAGATTCAGGTCTAATAACCAGAAAAATTCTATCTCCTTCTGAAAAGGCATTTTTTGGTATATACACTTTATATTTTACCCCTTTTATATCGACTTCAATTTCTTCCTGAGTTAAAATATTTGCCACTCGCCCTTCTAAAAAGTTTGCTTTACCAATAAAATCAGCTACAAAATAACTAACCGGATGAGCATAGATTTCCTGAGGGGTGCCTATCTGTTGAATCTTACCGGCATTCATAATAACTACTCGGTCGGAAAGGGTCACAGCCTCTTCCTGGTCATGAGTAACATAGACAGAAGTTATACCAACTCTCCGTTGTATTTTTCTAATCTCTAACCTGGTAGATACTCGCATCTTGGCATCGAGATTGGAAAGAGGTTCATCAAGTAATAGTACCTTTGGTTCCATAATTAAAGAACGAGCCAAACTAACCCGTTGTTGCTGACCTCCGGAAAGTTGTGCCGGAGACCGATCATTTAGCCCTGTTAAACCCACCAAATTCATAATGGTTTCTGTTCTTTCTCGAATATCTTTTTCTGCTATTCGGTGTATCTTTAATCCATAGGCAATATTTTGATATACAGTCATGTGCGGAAATAGAGCATAATTTTGAAACACCATAGTAGTGGGTCGTTGATTTGGAGGGGTGGTAGTTACATCTTCTCCATCAATAAATATTTTTCCGGAAGTAGGCAGTTCAAAACCAGATATCATTCGAAGAGCAGTAGTTTTACCACACCCGGAAGGTCCTAAAAGAGTAACTAGTTCACCTTCTTTTACTTCTAAATTCACCTTATCTACTGCTGTAACACTTTCTTTTCCGCTTCCAAAAATTTTTTCTAAATTTTTAAGAACAAGATAATCCTGTTTCATAATAAATCCTTTCCTTTTTCTTTATAATTAGCCAACAATATCAATGGTTCTTACGCCTTTGCCGATCCGATTTACTATTAACTGAATAATCCCTAAGGCAATTAATACAATAATTATCAATAAATTGGACATCGCTGCTGCTTGGGCATACCTGCTATTATCCACAAAACCCAGAATAGCTATAGTAATTAAATTCCATTTACCCGATACTACAAAAATTACCGCACTGATAGCAGTCATGGCTTTTACAAAATTATAAGCAAGACCGGAGAAAAAAGCCGGAGCAATCATAGGTAAGGTAATTCTGCGAAAAGTAGTATTACTATCAGCACCTAAATCAGTTGAAGCTTCCTCAATAGAAGGATCGATTTGCTGCAGAGCAGCAATACCGGAGCGTATCCCCACCGGCATATTTCTAAATACCAGAAGAATGATGATAATCCAAGCTGTCCCCGTCATTACAAAAGGTAGAAATATAGTTTTCTGGTTAAAAGCTAAGATATATCCTATTCCAACTACAGTTCCAGGAACAGCAAAAGTAAGCATGGAGATAAATTCCATTACACCGCGACCAATAAATTTTTTCCTTATTACCAGAAAAGAGATAAAGATGCCTATAATGCCGGCTATTGGCGTAGCTACAGATGAAAGAACTAGGGAATCAATTAAATAATCTTTACCTACTTGAACCATTTCTACATAATGTTTTAGAGTTAGGGTGGAGTTAACTCCCCAGAGGGTCTGAAAAGAACCGTGAACGATAGTTCCATAAAAAAGAAACACCATTCCGGTAAAAATAATACAACAGGTATAAACCGGTAGTTTTATATACCATTCCAACTGCTTAATAGTTGCACCGGTAGGTTTTCCGGTAACTGTAACATATGATTTTCGAGAAACCCAGTATTTTTGCAGAAAAAAAGCAACTATGGTCGGAATAAACAGAAGTATCGCCAGAGTAGAACCCCGAGATAAATCGTACATCCCAGTAATTTGCAAAAAAGCCTGCACTGAAAGAACTCGGTAATTTCCAGAAATAACCATAGGGTTTCCGAAATCAGCTAAAGATTGGATAAATACCAAAAGCCAGGCACTTGCAATGCCTGGAGTAGCCAGAGGTAAAGTAATAGTAGAAAAAACTTTTGCCCTCGATGCTCCCAAATCCATAGAAGCCTCTTCTAATGATGGGTCAATAGCTTGAAGAATACCGTAAAGAACTAAAAAAGCTGTAGGGGCATAAGCAATCGTTTCAACAAGTATCAATCCTCCCAGCCCATATATAGTATAATCACCGATAATTTTGGTTATAAAAGGGTTAAGACTTCCTGCCCTCCCAAAAAGAAGAATAGCCGATAGTGCAACTACGAAGGGAGGAGAAATAATAGGAAATGTTGCAGTTACCCGAAAGAAATTTTTAAAGGGCATAGGAGTCCTGGTAAGGGCATAAGAAAAAATAAACCCAATTATAGTACCTATGGTTGCAGTGTACACCCCTAAAAGCATACTATTAAAGAAAGGTTGATAATAATACCTTTTGGAAAAAATTGCTGAATAGTTGGAAAAATTCAATTGCTTATCAATAATTAAGCTTGTTTTAAAGACTTGAAATATCGGAAATACCACAAATACTATTAAGCAATAAAAAATTGCCAGTATAGATACAAATAATAGCGGTTCTTTCCATATCAAACGAAGATTTCCTATGATTTCCTTTATCTTTCTATTTGAACTGTTCATATTTTCAATCCTATAATATTTGTGGTGATAATACAATAATCCCTGCTACTAAAATAATCAATCAGCAACAGGGATTATTATTTATCCATTGCTTCACTAACACACCTAAATTATTTTCCTATCCTATCTCTCCAAGCAGTAACCAATTCATCTTTGTGCTCGCCTGCCCAGATTGCGTCATAATCGATTAATTTTACTTTATCCAAAGTTACTGAACCTTCCGCAACAGTTGCTTTTGGATTAACCGGTAACCGGTTGTATTTCTGGAATAAATCCTGGGCTTTTTTAGTAAAACACCAGTCAATAAATTGCTTTGCTAATTCTGGTTCCGGTCCACCCTTAATTAAAGAAAGACCTCCAACTTCATAACCAGTTCCTTCTAGGGGGAAGGTCATAACCACTGGATATCCTTCATTTACACCCTTGGCAAGAATATCGTGCGAGAAAGCAATGCCAACTGCTATTTCACCTAACCCAACCATCGGTATACACCCAGTGCCTGATTTAGTATACTGAAAAATACTTTGTTTATCAAATTCTTCCCACCAGTCCAGAGCTTTTTCCAGTCCAACCATTTGGATAAGAGTAGCATAAGTAGTATATGAAGTACCAGAAGTATAGGGATAAGCTATAGCAACGTTTTGCTTAAAAGCTGGATTTAAAAGATGAGACCAGGAAGTCGGAGCTTCTAGATTATGTTCCTTTAAAAAATTTATGTTAGATACAAAACCGATTGCACCGGTGTAAAATCCGGTCCAGGCCCAATTCTCTGCATGCAAAATGTTTTTTAATTCAAAATCGGTGTTAGGTTTATATGGTTCAAGTAAGCCCTTTGATGCAGCATTTATATGAGATGTATTGGAACCAGCATGCCAAACGCTGGCTTGCGGATTTGTTGATTCCGCTTCTATGCGAGCCAATACTTCACCAGAGGACATCCTTACCCATTCTACATCAATTCCAGTTTCTTTCTCAAAAGCATCAATATAATATTGAGCCTCTTCGGTATCAAAGGCTGTATACATATGAAGCACCTTACTTGCTGTCAGACCCGTTGCAAACACACTACCTACCATAACCATGACTAATAATAGTACTAAAGTTAACCTTTTCATAAAAAACCTCCTCATTTAATTTTTTTATTTTTTTTACCATACAGAATATATAATCTTTATATTCCTGTATATAATATACTATACTTTTTATTAACCTCCCTTCTTTTTTTTATAAATAATTTTAAAAAATCAGAATTTTTCAAAATTATTTAATTTTTTATAATATAAGCAGCCTGCCCTGGGGGTTAAATTTTGCATACAGAGCTTTTCTTATCTCCTGTTTTTCTCTATAAGATCTTAGGTGATCATAACCATCTTCCTGCCAGGGTGGAGAAGTAAGGAGTGCTTGGCTAAATGCTTGTAAAAGCCTATCTTCGAATTCCCCTATATACTCCCTCTTTATAAATCGTTGAAATGCCTGAGGAAAATAATTCCAGGCTTTCAGTTCTTGACCAGGAGGAGTGGGATAAAAAAGTCCCTTATTTGCTTTTACTGCCTTTAAATCTCCGCCACCATCACCGATCATTAATACCTGATCATCTTCATAATTACCTGCCCTTTTTGCTGCTTCAATGTGATGTCCTTTTGACCCCATTTCCTGGCCGGCAATAATTTGAACATATTGAGCAATTCCCTGAGCTTCCCAGTAATTTGCTAAATCTGAGTATGGAGTTTTAGAGACAATTAATATATCTGCATATTGAGCCATTAATTCTAAACATTCTTTAACTTTGTCAAAAGGCGGAATCTTTGCAGAAATATGCGGGAACATTCTATTTACAGCCTCACTCCAACCTAAAAGCTTAAATATAGCTAAATCTTTGGAATTTAAATTAAGAAATTCCTCCAAACTTGAATTTCCCAACCCTAAATTATTCTCCTTAACATAGGCGATATATTGGTTTAAAGGTTTTATATTGGGTAATTTTATATGTCCTTCTTGTAATACTTGCTGAACATCTGTCCTGTTTTGAAGAACAGTAAGGGTAAGTTGGATGGCAATAAATCTATTACACCCTCTATCTACAGAAAAAAGATTGTAGTATTCAGCGACTTCTCTAAAATAAGACTCAATCTCCCACAATTGATAAAATTCCATAAATTGAGGGTGAAAGATTAACATCTGTTTTCCGTTCATATTATCGGTAACACAGCCATCGGTATCGATAGCTATTAAAAAATCTTTTGTTCTTTTAAATTTTCTTAATTGTTGCTCCGTATCTTCCTTTATCTGTTCTTCGGTAAGCCTGGGTAAAGCCATTATTTCGTCTCCTTCCTTAAATTGTAGCATATAGGATAAGTCATTTAGTCAACTTAGTTCGCTGGTTAGCTAGTTAGTTGATTGGTCGGTTTAAAATTAAATACTTGACTAATTAACTTTGTCTCACTATCTGCTCTTTTCCTCTTTCTTCACTATATACTATATACGATATACTATGTACGATATTTTATTTCCTATACTCCACCGGTACATATTTTCCGCATTTTTTAGGAACATATATTTTTTTAAATTTTGTAAATTTAGGAAGTGGCCCTCCGATTAAAGGTAATGCCCAGTCAATAAATTCATCGGTTACATCTACTCTATTGGAGGCAATCCATTTTTTAGGGAATTCCCTTTCTGAATTAGCTGCAGTATCTAAAAGTATTTTACCATAATTTACTTTATAAGGTAAACCAGGATTTCTTACAATGGTCGACATAAAACCATTTTCTCCCGATAAAGCAATTTTGGTGGCATATACTCCCACCTGATAGGCCTCTTCTTTATCAATTTCCGATATATAGGCAATTTCCCTTCTTTGACGAGTACCTGGCCTTTCCGAGCGAGCTATTCCTCTAACTATCAATCTACTTTGCGCTCTTCCCCGGCTATCTTTCCGGTCTATTCCGTTAAGGTAATTAGTAAGTATCTGTTCTACGGTCCCTTCAGAAGCACTGAATTGAGCATGACCAAAGCTATCTCGCAGTATTCCCAAATCCCCCACATTTACCCCTTCTCCGATAACTACAATACACCTTCCCTGTCTTTTTAATTTTCCATTAATTTTTTCGGTAATAAATTTTAAATTGCCTTGATAATCATCTTTAGACAGAGATTCGGGAAGAATTATTAATAAAGAAATTTCTCTTTTGGGATCAGTCAGCCTTGCTGCCGCCGGAATAAAACCAATCTTTCTCCCCATTACCCCGATAACCAAAACCGGGTCGCTGGTATAGCTGGCTTTATTCTCCTCATTTGCTTCCATTATATTAATAGCTAAATTCCGAGCTACACTCCCATACCCCGGGTCATGATCACATACTGCGAATGTTCCATCAGCTTGTAATGATCCTCCTAGGTCATTATCAATAGTTTTAGGTATGCCGGTACAAATCAGTTCTAAATTTTCTTTTTGGGCTAATTTACTTATTTTGTTAGCTGTATCCATGGAGTCTCCGCCTCCACAATAGAAGAAATATCCAACATCATGCCTCTTGAAGACCTCGATAATACGGGACAAATCCTCATCATTTTTTATTTTATATCGACAGCTGCCTATTGTTCCTGCAGATGGAGTTTCTGTTAATAGCACTATTTGTTGAGGCTCCTGGGAAGAGATGTCTATTAATTCTTCTTTTAAAACCCCAAGAATACCCATCTTCGCTCCATATATTTTATCAACTTTTCTAGAGGAAATTAATTGGTCAATCACTCCTCTGATACTATTATTTATTACCGAAGTTGGCCCACCTGATTGTGCGATAACTACATTTTTCATTTATCTATTTCCCTTCTTTTACATTTGATTACAAAGATTTAAGTAGATTATATAGATTTGGTTTGGAATCCACCACTACTCTATTTTATTTTGTAAAGGTATTTCCCCCCATTTTCAATCCACAGTTTTCCTGGTCCGATGAAATCTTTCAGGTGAATTGAATTGGGATTCCTATAACCTAATCCTACTGATTCACAAATATCTTTGGAAATTCCGGTAGCTAAAGTGACTTTAAAGTCAAAATCTTCTTTTCCGGAAATAATATCATATCTCCCTGTTCCTCTAACATTTATTACATGAGCAGCAATATTTTTACTAAACTCAGGATTTAATTCTAAATACTTTTTTACATAATCTTTACAATGATAACCTATTTGCCTTAAGGCAAGGTCCATCTCTCGTCGGGAATGAAAATAATTTATATGGGGGGCATAGATAATAATCTCTCCACCTGGAGCCATTACTCCGGGGCTCTGTAATTTATAAGAACCTTTACCGGCGGTCCAAATTTCATCATAACACTGGTCAATAACCTGGGCCACATAATTAAGGGGTTCATCTATATAAATTACATGAAGCTTCGAACTTGCTTTTACTGCTTGTTTATAGGCCTCGATAAAACCATCAAATCCTACACCTACATATAGGCCTTTTGGTATTACTTGATGTTCCTTTTCTTCAAAGACCATATTAAAAGAAATTGTTGGTGCTTTTATCTGGTGAAATATATAAGAAGAACCCTGGTTTATAACTTCTCGGGCAGGATTATCAATGGTGCCGATAATCTGAGGAATACCGATAAGCACCGCTGCCCAGTGGAGTAAATCTATCACCTCCGGACCGGAAATACCCGGAAAAAATACCTTTAATCCTCCCGCATAACCGGCAGATTCATGAGGCAAAGTCCCACCTAAGGCAATAATTAAATCATAATCTTCAGCGATTAACTTATTTACCACTACCGGGATAGATTGAGAAAGATCTCCTTGAGTTTTCTCCGCTACAAAAGAAGCGGGTATCTCCCCCACGGTTATCAGTTTTTGAGGGTCATTATATTCATGATTATAAAAATGGTTAAAATTAATTTGAGAAGAGAGCCCCAACTTTTCCCGAATTTCTATTTCGGTCATCTCCCTGTGGGTTCCACCGGCATTTAAAGAATCAATCTGACTCGTTCCTTTATTTTTTAATTCTTTATAAATAAAAGGAATTAATTTATCGGTAAAATCTGTTCTGGTATAATCAGGGTGAATTAAAAGAACTTTTTTGACTGAACAAAAATCTTTCAGACCTTCCTTTACAATTTCTTCTAATTGTTCATTTGTTAACTCCCCTTTAAGATTCTCAATTGACAGCACATTAATCCTCCTTTGACTAATCGTTAGTGAATACTGACTCCTGACTTCTGCTTTCTTTACGAGATACTATTCACGAGATACGAGATACAAATTTTGTTTTGCGCTTTTCGTTTTCCGTTGCAAACTATATACTATATACTATCGACTACATACTATTTAAATTTCCTTCTCCGGGCGTCCGGGTAGCATCCATTCAGTATGAAACTCTCTCATTTTTCCATCAGGTGTACTCATTACTTCCGGATCATCTAAGCCTTTGAGTTTAAAATAACCATGGGCTCCAAAATAATCTCGCTGCAGGGCTGATACTTGAGCAGATACCATAACTGGACTGGCCAGTTGGAGAATATAATCAAAAGCATTATTCATGGCCGGAGCAGGCACTTTTACCCAATGAGCAATTTCGATAAAATTAGCTAATTTGTTAAGACCTTGCTTAACTAGCGCAGCGAATCGAGGAGCGGTCAAAAGATTAGGTATTTCCGGATTCTCTTCATAGGCCCTGGTAACTTCATCCAAAAATTGAGCCCGAATTATACACCCACTTCGCCATCCTTTAACAACTTCTCCTAAATTAAGGTCCCATTTATATTCCTTAGAAGCAGCCTGCAATAAAGCCATGCCTTGGGCATAAGAAGAAATCTTAGCCAGATATAGGGCATCATGGGCAATCTTAATGTACTGTTCTTTTTCTCCTACATACTTTTCTTTAAAAATAGATATTTTTTTTGAAACTTTTAGTCTTAAATCTTTGTCTTGAGACATCTCTCGAGAGAAAACCGCAGCAGTAATAGTAGGAATGGGGACTAACAATTCCAAAGCGCTTTGCACTGTCCATGTCCCTGTCCCTTTCATCCTGGTAATATCAGCTGTTCGGTCAACCAGATATTCACCGCTCTTTTTATCTTTCTCTTTCATACTTTCTCCGGTGATTTCTATCAAATATGACCGTAAAACATCTTCTCCGTTATTCCATTCAGCTATAATATGAGCGATCTCTACTGAACTCATATCTAAAGCATTTTTAAACACCCAGACACATTCACCGATTAATTGCATATCTCCATATTCAATACCATTATGGACCATTTTCACAAAATGACCTGCTCCATCGGGACCAATATAGGATACACAAGGAACACCATCATAGGCTTTAGCTGCAATTTTCTTGAATATGTTTTCTACCAGAGAATAAGCTTCTTTCTGTCCACCAGGCATTATAGCCGGTCCTTTTAAGGCTCCTTCTTCTCCTCCGGAAATGCCTGTACCGATAAACAATAATCCTAAATCATTTAACTCTTTATTGCGTCTTATCGTATCTTTGAAATAAGAATTTCCAGCATCAATGATTAAGTCACCTTTATCCAATAAAGGAATGAGTTTTAGGATAAAATCATCAATCGGTTTTCCCTGCTTTACCAGCAAAATTATCTTCCGAGGAAATTCTAAAGAATTTACAAATTCCTCTAAAGAATAAGTTGGAAATATATTTTTGTTTCGGGCTGCCCCTCTGGCAAAATCTTCTGTCTTAGCACTGGTTCTATTATAAACAGCTACGAAATACCCCTTATCCTCCATATTTAAAATTAAATTTTGCCCCATCACCCCTAAGCCAATCAATCCGATATTTTGTTTTTTCATTTCTCTCCTCTCTATATTTAGTCGTTAGTGAATAGTCGTTAGTTAAGAAAATCAATCTTACTTTTCAGTTTTTACCTTGACTTTTAAATTTAGCACTATGGTTTTGCGCTCTTCGCAATAATAAATAATATAAGCTAACTTCTTATCACTTATTATTCATCACTCATTACTATATTTCTATTCGCTAAACGCTATACGCTCTTTCTCTTCACTATATACTATATACTAAATACTATATACTTATTACACTCCCGAAAACGCACTAAATCCTCCATCTACAGGAACAATAATCCCGGTTACAAATTTTGAGGCATCAGAAGCCAACCAGATACATGCTCCGATTAAATCTTCCGGATCACCAAAGTTTCCCATCGGAGTATGGGCAATAACCAATTGTCCTCTTGGTGTTAAGTCACCCTTTTCAGTGGTAAGTAGATAGCGATTTTGGGTAGTTAAGAAAAAACCCGGAGCTAGCGCGTTTACTCGTAATTTTTTATTATATCCCTGAGCAAAATGTACCGCCAACCACTGGGTGAAATTGCTCACCGCTGCTTTAGCGGCAGAATATCCGGGTACTTTGGTAAGTGGGCAAAAAGCACTCATGGAAGAAATATTAATAATTGAGCCTCCTTCTTTATTCTCCACCATAATTTTTCCAAAAACCTGCGAGGGGAGTAAAGCCCCTCCAAAAAGATTAAGCCCCACCACCTTCTCTAAAGCTGAAAGAGGGAGGTCAAAAAATTTCAGCTCTTCTGAAGTAGTCGCCTCTTTCATATTCCCCCCGGCGGCATTAAGCAAAATATCCACTTTACCAAAATCTTTAATTACTTGATCTCTGCAGGACTTTATTTTTTCTATATCCATTACATTTATGTAATATCCTTTGACCTGTATTCCTTCTATTTGTAATTTTTGGGCAACTTTATCTGTATTTACTATATCACAAAGGGCAATTTTTGCCCCTGCTTTACCCAATCCTTGAGCAATAGCAGAACCTAAAATCCCAGCACCCCCAGTTATCACCGCGGTCTTCCCTTCTAAGTTAAACATTTCTAAAATTTCTCTCATTAATAACCTCCTTCTTGTTATTCCCAAATTCAATAATTTTGTAAACTATAAATATATTAAGTTAGTTAGTTGATTGGTTAACCAAATAACAAAGCTTATGCCCTTAAAAGCTCTAAGTGTCTTTTAATGTGATTAGAAAGTTCCCGATAATGCTCTTCTTCGTAATCAAATAATATTTTGTAGATTCTATCTTTATAAATATATTTTCCTCTATCGTCCTTAGCCTTGAGAATAGATCCATAAGTTATGTGAATAAGTTGTCGAGAGTCATTCTGTTTAAAAAGACTTGCTAATTCATTATCAGAAATTTCATCTAAATCGGGTATACGGGATAGGTCAGTTGTTAAGTTGTATGATGCTCTATCTTTTTCAAAATTCTCCAAAGCAAATCGATGAATTTCTCGATAAAGAGCCGGGTCTTTCATGGCAACCACTTTTGCTTCCTCTAACCAGCTGGTCCCGGCAGTTTTAATATGACAAAGGCTATCTGTCTCCCGAGAAAAAATAGGATAAACAGAAAACTTATCACTCCCGGTGTGAAGAGAAAGTTTGTATCCTTCAATATTTTTTGCTATAGCTGCGTGTAAAGAAAATTCTCTGGCAAACTGCTTCACGTCTCCTATATATTCTATTCCCTTTTGCCAATCCCCTAAGAAATGAAGGGCTAAGTTCTGGAAATCTACCCCTCTTCTTTGAAGCTCCAGAACAATAAACAAATGAGCCAAAGGAGAAGTAACAGTGGGAGTTTCGTCTACAGAAATTTCTAAATCAAATTTTCCCTTTTTGTAATCTTTTAAAAATTCGTAACATTCCACCACATGGTTTAAGGCTTCGGAATAAGTAAGTATAATTTTTCTTAATGATTTTTCATCAAATATTAACTCTTGTTCACCGATTTTAGATTTCTTATTTAAATATAAATTTTCTATTTCTTTATTCTTAGGAATTTTATTATAAAGTTGGCTCAGCTCTTGTTCGTTTAATCCCTCTATACCCTTACTAATAAAATCGGAAGGGTCTAAAGTAAACATGGTGAAGCCGCAATCTGCTGCTTCTTTTAATTCTTTAATATTTTTTACATGATCGGCATCTGCCCCAAAGGGCCCTTCATATCCTTCTTCAAAACAACCCCAGATTGCATCATCTAAAACTTTCTGCCAATTTCTTTCCGTTCTGGACATCTCTCTAACTGATTGCTGAGCTAAAATGGGGAAAATATCCTTACCTTTAAAAGCTTGAAGATGAGCAGGAGTAGCTATACCCAAGCGATCTCCGGTACCAAAAGATGGTTTAAGACCACAAAAAGAAGGATTAAGCCAGGGAAATATCTCTCTTAATAGAGAAAGATTAAGATGGTTTAAATAACATTTCTTTATAATCAATTTATTTTCATCCACTATCTTCTCTTCTAAATTCTCCCCTTCAAATTCATTAGCAAGATTAGGAGGTGCCAAAATTATCAAATTTTTTTCTTTATCACCTTTCGCCATAAAAAAATAATTATCTTTTTCTGACTTTATAGAAGATGAATATGCCTTATATCTATCACTATAATGCTTATCAAAATACTGTAAAATATCCTGTTTATTCATTAAACTCTCCCTTTAAATTAAATAACCTCATTTGATTTTCATACATCAAAGCTTTTAACGCTCTCACTCCACCATTATAGGTTATCTGTCCACTCGAAACAAGCTTTCCAACTGTTTTACATATTATCCTGTCAAAGACTCCGAATCTGCTTCCCTCTGATAAAATTTTCCTTCCGTCACATACTGGCCCTCACTAGAAGTAAGGAGAGAAGATCCGGCAGTATGAAGCAGATATTGAGGCAGCATTTCTTTTTGTCTCAAATCTTCATTTGCTCTTTCCCATATCTTATCCGCAGTATCTGCACTCAATAATTCCTGAATTCAAAACATTCTTCTTAAGTCTAAATGTATCCATTGATGTACATGATTTCCTTCAAGATAAGGAAAAACCCCACATAGAGCTACCCCATTTATCATAATCTGAAATTTGAGAATCCCTGGCTAAAGCTTGAGAGAAACCGGGGAGCTTTGTCACTAACTGAATAATATAATGATCACAATTCTTATATTTTTCCCTCGTCTCAAGAACTTCAGCTCTCCAAATATTGGAAAAAGGTTTATTTTCTATAATCTGTCTTAAATTATGATGAGTGTGAGTATCAATAATTCCAACTTCCTTTCTTAGGGGAACAGCGATATCATGATATAATTTTACACCTTCAGTTATATCTAATAACCAATCTTTACCTAAAAAATTATCTTTATTTGTCATAATTAACTCCTTTGGAAGGACTTATAAATACTTTTTTATCATATTTTATTTTTGTATATCCTTTATTTTTTAGTAAATAATATAATATTTAAAGAATTTTAAAGAAGGGTATAGAATGCACTTAATATAATTACAAATGTACTTACTAAAACTTTTTACTTATCTTAAATATTTTGACGAAATTTTAAGATAAAGTAAAATTTTCTCTAAACATTGTATAAGTAAATCAATCTAAGATAGAATTTTTCTATAAAAACTACGGGAATTTCTATAGGCTCTTATATTTAGAGCGAAGAGTCAAGTGGTATCTCAACTTCAGTTCCTTTACGTTCCGCTGAAATGTAGGCAGCATATAAAACACTTACTACATCACTCGCTGCCAGCATTCCCGATTTAGGTTGCAATGGGGTGGAGAATTTTGGTCAGATGGATTCTTTGTGAATACTGTAAGCAAATTTGGTAGTGAAGATATAATAAGCAAATATGTAAGAAATCAAGGAATAGAAAAAGAATACAAAAAGTTACACTATCAGCAAATTAGTTTGCTTTAGGGGGTAATTGATACCCCGTAGCTCTGCTACGGGGTAGTTCATTTTACGAATCTAAAACAATTAATCATACTATAACCAATAAAGTTTTTGGATCAAAAATATGAGTCTTTTCCATATCTAATACTACTTCCATGCTTTGTTCGACTTCTAACTGAGTGCGTGAATCCATTTTTCCAATTACAGAATGCTTTCCACTGGTTAAGTATATGAAAATCT
>Ga0268276_1000425_pt1 | contig 50243 bp, 32 predicted proteins | sample saktaG_4_FD_190145 | JGI IMG/M metagenome (GOLD analysis project Ga0268276, IMG submission 190145) | Saline water microbial communities from Sakinaw Lake, British Columbia, Canada - sak_2010_1_5_45m | ecosystem: Environmental > Aquatic > Non-marine Saline and Alkaline > Saline ...
GAATTTGTCCTAAACAACTCATTCTATAAAACTCATAGCGATATGCAAAATGCTTGGAACGACTTCATCACGTATCGCAATAAAAGAAACTCAAAACACAAGAAATCTTAATTGGATCGGCACTAGTTCGCTGATCCCTCAAATGAATATCGGCAGAATCCCAGCAAAGACACTCGATGAGTTTCAATCCTACATGGTAAAACATAAAAACTATGTTTTAAAGGGATTTGATGACTGGAATAAACGGTATCTGTTTTTTGCGGGGGGAAACTTCACTGATCCCAACCAGATCGCACAATGCAAAGGGGTCAATGATTTTATTATCAATAATTATGTTATCCCACCTCCCATAGGGGGTGTCATAGCAAATTTTTATAAGACGGCAGATCCTATTTCGAATTTCGGGCCCTATCCCCAGGAATATATAAACAATGCAATCAATCAAGGAGGGGTCTTTATATCCTATATCGGTCACAGCGGAACGCAGACATGGGATAATAGCATTACCGAAATTTCTCAGATCGCCAATATACGCGACAGAAATCCGCTTATTACAGATTTTGGCTGTTCGACAGCAAAGTTTGCCGAGCCGGATGTTCTCTCGTTTTCAGAATTAGCGGTCAGTAATCTTCAAGGACAGGCAATTGGTTACATCGGCAATTCGTCGATCGGTTTCACTTCCACGGCATATTCATTCCCACAGGTGTTTTATAAAACTCTTCTTGTTGATACATCGGCATCGATCGGGGATGTTCATCGTTTATCAAAAATCGCCTATATCAAACAGTTCGGCACTTCAGATATTTACGGCCTATTCATTAAGACCAATTCGCTGGTGGGAGATCCCATTGTCCGGTTACCCATACCGACAAAACCAAATATTACCTTTTCAAATTCGGTTATTTCGATGAGTCCGGAGAGACCTACCGATCAGTCCGATAGTCTCCAACTCAAAGTGCCATATTACAATTTAGGAAAGGTAATACAGGACTCCGTCGAGTTTGCGGTGAGTATTCAATTCAAAGGAAGCGGTTTCTTGTCATTCATCTTAAAGAGGAAAATTCCGCTTTATGTTGACTCCCTGGTTATCTCCATTCCAATCAAGAACCAGCCGGGGGAGTATTCAGTTACCATCCAGGCCGATCCATCGAACAAGCTTGATGAAATCTACAAAAATGATAACAGCATCGTCTATCGTCCTCAAGTAGCGAGCTCAAGTATACGGACGCTCACGTTATCGCCGTATACAAATCAAATCAACAGTTCGGTAATATTCCTTAATCCAACGGATATCCCCTCTCAACCCTCCTTTTTTGTCGATATCAGCTTGAATGATCAATTTGATCCCAAAACAACTTATCAGATCCCCTATGATACATTTGCAACCGCATTCACGATAGACACTTCGTATAATGCAAAACGAATCTGGTTGCGGTCAAAATTAAACGCTCAAGCTACAGAAGGACTGGCATACTCATATCGTGTTGGAAAAACGGAAAATTATTTCTTCGGCGACAGTCTTGCCTTCCAGCAAATCGCTAAAACCTATACAAAGTATTCCAGCAACAAACTGGCTTTGGATACATCAGAAACAATTTTCAGTGCCATTTCAGGAGGATTTAACGATGGAAACACTGCTGTCATATCCAAGAATGGTCAGAACTACGTCCCCGAAAATACTCTGAGGGGATTTCATGTTTGCATCTACGATGCGAGGACATACGATTTCAAGTGGTATTATCGTTTTGATGTGCAGGCAGGATCTTCCATCTCGACAAATTTTAAAACTCTGCTCGATACTTTGAGTGCAGGCTACTTAGTGATTATAAGCATCGCTAACGATGTCGCAAGCAGCGGTACGTTGTTTCCGAGTACACTCAAAACTGCAATCAAAAATTACGGTAGCAAGTTGATCGACAGCGTTCGTGTTGCAGACTCATGGGCGCTCATCGGAAAGAAGGGGGCACTTCCGGGTACTATGCCGGAGGGGTATGGTAAACGCTATAATGGCCGTGCTGTCTTGATTGATACAACGATTATCATCCCCAATACCGACGGTATGTTCTCGACTGAGGAAATCGGTCCTGTCGCTGAGTGGAAGAATATAGGGCTGCAGTATTCACAGAACAATCCGGGCGATATATCCCTGAAAGTTGTTGGTGTCTCCGCCGCTCATTCGCTCGATACGCTCAGACAGTGGAGCGTTGTAGATTCTGTTTTAGATATTTCTACGATCAATGCAAAGCAATATCCTTCCATAAAGATACTTGGAGAGATGCAAAGGGGAGCCGGAGAATCATCTCCGGAGCTTTCCTCCCTCGAGGTGAATTACGCTGGTTTACCGGAGCTTGGAACAAATTATCAGACGGTACTGGCGGCGAGGGAAAAAGAGGGTACTCCCATACTAGCCAATGATAGTGTGCTGCAGGGAGAAAAGATCAACCTTTCTGTGAAGGTATACAACGCAGGCGGTTCGATGGCAAAGAATGTAGGAGTTCAAATGCAATCCGTCTGGGAGAACGGAGTAATCGAACCGGTCTTGACGGCATCCATAGATTCGATCAATCCGCTTTCCTATCACGTCATGATGGCCACGTACAACACAGCGATGGGGTATGGAAAAAGGAACCTCCGGATCAGCATTGATCCCGAAGCAGCTATTCAGGAATTATATAAAGACAATAATATCTTTGTCTATCCCATCGTTGTGAAAAAAAGTGAGTCGAGTGTTCTCCTGCCGAATCTTTCCATCACACAAAACGGCATCCAGCTTCTCGCCTCTTCGATAACGAACAGGCAGGATTCTGTCCCGGTGCGGATCGTGTATGGAAATTCAGGAGCACTTGTCAACGACAGTATTACTGTTTCGATCAAACAATATTACCTCGGGAACAGCATCGCATCGTGGATATTGCGCAGAAAGTACCCGCTCTCCTTCGACACGCTGTATGTGAGCGTTCCTGTTTTGAATAAAGCGGGGGAACATCAAATCCAGGTTGAGCTTGATCCCTTCGGCCTTCTCACAGAATCAACTAAATCCGATAACGTGTTGAATTACTATTTTACGGTGAAAACAACCGATTTTACTATTATGCAGCCGACGGAATTCAGCACGTCGTATTTTTCTGAGATCATTTTCTTAAATCCTACAACAGCGCAGGGGAGTGTCGAGAGGAATGCCGATTTTCAAATTGATTCGGCTGCAGATTTTTCTACATCGGTTCCCTTGCTTCTTCCTATGAATGAATTTACAACCTCGTCTGCACTCGGTTTACTGAAACACCCTCATCGGTACTATTGGAGAATTCGTCAACAGAACAGCGGGAATGCATGGACGACCGGCTCATTCTATTTGGGGGATTCACCCGGCTTTACGTTTGGACAATCCGATTCCGTCGGGTGGTCAAGGAATATGTTCACTCACGCGGGTTTTCTTTCCAGCGGAGGAGCACAAATCGTTGATACGAAATATGCGATCAGAGCAACTTCATCCGATTCTACCGGTTCGATCGAAGTCAACGGCACGAACCTCATTGCACCGATCTTTGGAGAGGGGCATAATGTCCTTGTTCTGGATACGAACTCGTATTCTCTCCTTTCTCAGCGACGTTTCGATATTTCCAATACTCCCGATGAATCTGATTCCCTGACCATGTATATCACAAACCTTTCGACCGGAGTCGTTGTTGTCGATGTTCTCATAGGTGATGGATCGAATAATTTGAAGCAGACGACACGCGACGCATTGAAGACCATCGGGAGCTCACAGATTGATAAAGTTTCCTTCAAGGATTCGTGGGCGATTATCGGCAGGAAAGGTGCAGCAATCGGGAGCGTACCGGAACAATACAAACCGCAATCAACCGGTCCCGCGATAGCTGATACTGTCATTATAAAAAAGGAGACTTCTGCAGCGATCGTCACTCCATCCTTTGGCCCGCTGACTTCTCCATCGCAATTATCCATGATCACGAATGTCCCTTCGGGTACATCCCTGCAGGCGGATCTGGTTGGTACAAAAGACGGAAAGACGGATACGACATCGCTTGGTGCATTTTCACCTGCGAGACTATCCTCCGCCAAGAATGTCAGGTATGATACAGCATACATCATATTTTCCCTTCACACCTCGAATCAGTCCACACCGTCGATAGAAAGCTGGAAGTTATCTTCCATGCAGGCAACCGAGCTCGCCGTTTCTTCAGGATCGACTTCTCTCGACAGGGGAGAAGTGCTGGAGGGGGAACCGATTCGTTTTTCAGGAACGGTGTACAACGTCAGCGGCATTCAGGCGGATAGTGTGACGGCTGCGTTATTCACCACAGAAGGGGGGACGGAGAAGATTCTCAAAAGCGCATCGTTTACCTCTGTCCCTTCTCATGATTCAGCCATGTTCTCGTATACCTACGACACGAGGGGCAAGCGGGGCAGCTACGCGTTCATTTTTAAAATCGATCCGGCCGACAGTATCCTGGAGCAGACGAAAGAGAACAACCGCATCACGATTCCGTATCACGTCATTGCCGACACCATTCCTCCCCATGTGGACATTACGTTCGATGGAGTGCACATTTACGATGGTGATTATACGTTATCGAGTCCGACTATTGCGATCAACGTCTCTGATAACAGTCTCTTGTCTTTCCTCGAACCATCGGATGTCTCGGTAAAAATCGATGAGAGAAAAATATCACTCGGTGCATTTCCCGACAGCCTTTTTGAAACGAAAACCGGTCTTGAAAAAGCACTCGTCATTGTGAAGCCAACGCTGGAACGAGGGTCGCATACGCTCACATTGCAGGTCCAGGATGCTGCGGGGAATTTTGCAGACACGGTCGCGAAAGAGATACATTTTCGGGTAGAAACCGATGCGAAGCTCTTGGATGTCTTCAATTATCCGAATCCGTTCGGATCAGAGACCTACTTTACCTTCAACATCACCGGATCAAAGCTGCCGGAAGAAGCGGTCATCAAGGTTTATACGATCGCAGGACGGATGATTCAAGAAATACGGCTGCCTCAGGGGATATTATTCCCCGGATTTAATCGGATTCGGTGGGATGGAAAAGATCGGGATGGGGATGAACTGGCCAACGGAATATATTTGTACAAGGTGTTGATGACATCCGAGGGAAAATCGATCGAAGTCATTCAGAAACTTGCCAAGGTGAGGTAGGTAGGGGAGTTTTTTGCTCTGCTAATGATACGCATTACTCACAATACTTAAGCCAGAAGACCTCGCAGGGAAATTCCTGGAGGTTCTTTGTTTTACCTGCCCTCAGGGCTTTCCTTATTCAACTCTATCACATCTTCCATCAGAAGCATAGGAAGCGGGTTGCCATTTTGCTTCGGAACAATTTCATTACTACCTTCTATAAAACCGTGAACGGGAAGCGGACGATCAGTGCAGGCAGAGATCAAATACATCATGGTATTCTCACTACTTTTCACTGCTCCTTGCATTACTCTGTCACAAGCTTGGCGTTTACAGGGTCAGGCATCGACATGGCTGACCTCCCATCCTGAAGAATCCCTTATCTCCCAGGCAGGTCTTCGCTACATTCCCGGACTTTCGATCCGCAAAGAATTGGAGAATGACAAAGCCATGGACCTCGAAGTATCGCTCAATGCCTTCGCAGCGGCAAGCTTTACCAGCAGTCAGCGTGCCTCTTACGAAACCCGAATAAAGCCGTACAGAGGCTGGATCCGATTTTCTTCGAACTCATTTGAAGCGCGGATCGGGCTTCAAAAAATAAATTTCGGTTCTGCGACATTATTCCGGCCGCTGATGTGGTTCGACAAGATCGATCCCCGCGATCCTCTGCAATTAACAGATGGAGTCTACGCCTTCCTCCTCCGGTACTACTTTCTGAATAACGCGAACATCTGGCTGTGGGGACTCTACGGTAATCATGACACGAAAGGATGGGAAGCTGCGCCGACGGAAAAAAACAGCATGGAGTACGGAGGAAGAATACAAACCCCACTCTGGACAGGTGAACTTGGAATTTCCTATCACCACCGCGAAGTGGATCCCTCGGGGTTACCGTCTGTTTCGAGTATTATGCAACAGAGCTTCGTTCCTGAAGACCGGCTTGGCCTGGACGGGAAATGGGATGCTGTCATTGGAATATGGTTCGAAGCAATGCTTCAGCATCAACAAACAGATATTCCCGGAATGAACTATCAGCGGCTCTGGACACTGGGGGCCGATTATACATTCGCCGTTGGAAACGGTCTGAATGTTCTCACGGAGTATTTTCGATCAGAAAAACCAGCCGAACCTTTTGCTTCAGCAAACGGACTCGGACTGTCCGCCCTCTCCCTGAGTTATCCGCTTGGCGTTGTGGATCGACTATCGGCGATAGTCTACCGCGACTGGACAAACCAGGAATGGTACCGGCTTGTCTCATGGCAGCAAACATACGACAATTGGATTATCTATCTTCTCGGGTTTTGGAATCCCGACACCATACAGCTCTCTCAGAATCAAACCAGCGGCACCTCTTTCGCGGGTACCGGCATTCAACTGATAATTGTCTTCAATCATTAAGGGTCCATCATGCTCGATTCAGTCCTCATCAAAACAGATAAACTCGATAAGATCTACCCGCTCGGGTTCACGACACTCAAAGCGCTGGATCAGATTACACTTTCCATAGGCAAAGGCGAGTTTGCCGGTCTCGTGGGTCCCAGCGGTTCGGGTAAGACAACACTGCTGAACATCATCGGCTCTCTTGACGTGCCCACTCGAGGTAGTGCCGTGGTCCTCGGATGCACCGTTGAGTCACTTTCGCACAAGGAAGCAGCGCGGCTGCGCAACAATCACATTGGCTTCATCTTTCAAACATTTAATTTGCTGCCGGTCTACACCGTGTACGAAAACGTGGAGTTTCCTCTGTTGCTGCAAAGGGTGAATTCTCTTCAGCGGAAAAAACTCGTCATGGACGCTTTACAATGGGTTGGATTGGCAGATCGGGCAGAATCCAAGCCGGCACAACTCTCGGGTGGAGAAAGCCAGCGTGTGGCGATCGCCCGTGCAATTGTCAAGAAGCCCGAACTGGTACTTGCAGATGAACCGACCGCGAATCTCGATGCAGCGAACTCACACCATATCATGAAGACGATGACGCAGTTGAACAAGGAACTTCAAACGACATTCATCTTTGCGACCCATGATGAGAAGGTGATCGCGTATCTAAGGAGAAAGATTACCCTCATGGACGGAAGAATTCAAAAAGATGAAATGTTGACGGGAAAACTCTCAACGGAGTAATGTATCGTACAGAGGAACAACCATGCTCATTCTCAAACTTGCCATACGGAATATTCTCGGTGCAGGTCTTCGGACGTGGCTCAATGTCGTTTCTCTCTCTTTTGCTTTTGTGACCATCATCTTTATGCAAGGGTTCTATGAGGGCATGAATGACCAGGCCGAACAGGCATCCATCAATGCTCTTTACGGCAGCGGGCAATACTGGCAAAAAAAATACGATCCGTTCGATCCTCTCATGCTCACGGATGCTCATGCAGAAATCCCTGCAGAACTCGTTCCTCTCGTCCGTACAAACGAAGTCATGCCCATTCTCATCAGACAGGCGACCATTTATCCTCAGGGACGTTTTCGCACTGTGCTCCTCAAAGGAATTGACCCGGACCAGAACATTGTCTCTATCCCGTCGTCTCTCCTGCACACTGATGATGGAACGATCCCGGCTCTCATCGGTACAAGGATGGCAAAAAGCACAGGCTTGCATAAAGGGGATGCATTGACCGTGCAATGGCGGGATGTCCATGGAACATTCGATGCGAGGGATGTCACGATTGTTGATGTGTTCAAGACCAGCGTGCAGGAAGTAGATAATAATCAATTCTGGGTTCCTCTTGCTCAACTGCAAGCGATCATGGGAATGCCCCATGAAGCGACAATTATTGTGTTGAGCAAGATCCACCTGCATATCCGGTCTGCCTCGCGAGGGCTAGCGGGCGGTCAGACGGTACAACAACCAATAGAAATTTCCGGATGGGAGTTTAAGAACCTCAACTTTCTTCTCCGTGATCTCCACGCGTTGGTGAGAAGCAAGACCATTGGAGGAAGTATCCTCTATTCGGTTCTGTTATTTCTTGCCATGCTGGCAATCTTTGATACTCAAGTTCTCTCCATCTGGCGCCGGAGGAAAGAGATAGGCACACTCATGGCAATGGGGATGACGCGTACATCCGTGATAGGACTTTTCACACTTGAAGGGGGCTGCCATGGAATCCTCGCCGCTGTTGTTGGCGCTCTCTATGGAATTCCATTGCTCGTTTACGCCGCCAGTATCGGTTTTGGAATGCCGGAAGCGGTGGACAGTGTCGGATTTGCCATAGGTGAACGGATTTTTCCCGTCTATTCCGCCGGTTTAATTATCGGGACGACGATTCTTGTCTCCATCGTGACGACGATCGTGAGCTTCCTTCCGTCTAGAAGGATCGCAAAACTCAAACCGACCGATGCATTGAGGGGAAAAATGACATGATGCGATTCCTTCTCAAAGGTCTGCTCCGCGATCGATCGCGGTCTCTGTTTCCCTTCATCATCGTTGCGACCGGAGCGATGCTGACGGTCTTCGTGCAAGCCTATATGAACGGGGTTTTTGAGCTGATGATTCGATCCACGGCACACTATGCCACCGGTCATGTGCGGATCATGACAACGGCATATGCCAGAGAAGCCGACCAGATTCCCAATGATCTGGCCCTCCTGCGCATTGATACCCTCCTGGATGAAGTGCGGCAGAGGTTTCCGGATATTCTCTGGACGCCGCGTATCAAGTTCGGGGGGCTCATAGATATTCCTGATACCCATGGCGAAACGCGTGTACAGGCTCCCGTTTTCGGAACGGCAGCAAGACTGTTATCCTCCGATAGTCCGGAGTGGAACATCCTGAATGTTCGAAATTCGATTGTGAGAGGACGGATGCCTCAATACCGCGGCGACATCCTCATGGCCGATGACCTTGCAATGAAACTTGCCGTCCAACCCGGTGACACTGCGACACTGATTAGCTCCACCATGAATGGAAGCATGGCGGTTGCGAACTTTACCATCGCCGGAACCGTTCGATTCGGAATTACCGCTATGGACCGGGGTACTGTGATTGCTAATCTTGAGGACATTCAGCAGGCATTGAATATGGAGCAGGGGGCTGGAGAAATTCTGGGCTTTTTTCGGGATGATCTTTACCACGAAGACCAGGCAAATCTGATGACTGCCGAATTCAATGCACTCTACAATATTCCGAAAGACGAATTCTCGCCGATCATGGGCACCCTCCGAACCCAGAGCGGTCTTGCGGATTACCTTGACCTGGCTGATGCTGCTTCCACCATTATCATCAGCATCTTTGTGATCGCTATGTCGATTGTCTTATGGAATGCAGGACTGACCGGAAGTCTACGCCGGTATGGAGAAATCGGCGTGCGGCTGGCAATGGGTGAGGACAAGGGGCGCGTATATCGTTCGATGATGGCGGAATCACTCATGATCGGCTTTGCCGGCTCCATCCTCGGCACGGCAATGGGATTAGCGCTTGCCTATTACCTGCAGGAACACGGGATTTATTTTGGATCGATGATGCGGGGGAGTACGATGATGATCAGCAACACTCTCCGCGCTCAGATCACACCCTTCAGCTTTGTGATCGGCTTTATGCCGGGAATGTTTGCAACGTTTTTCGGCACGGCGATCTCGGGCATCGGTATTTATAAGAGGCAAACGTCTCAGTTGTTTAAGGAACTTGAAGCATGAAAAGAATTCCATTCGCTCTTTCACTCCTCATGCCGGCTGCTGTACTCTGGTCGCAAACGCCTTCAGGCGACGAGATCTTGAACAAGGTGGATCAGAACACGTTCTCGGAGAACAAGATCGTGATCTCGCGTATGACCATTCATGGGAGGCGGGTGAGCCGGACCGTAGAGGCGAAGTCATGGCAGCGAGGCACGAGGGACTCGTTTACCGAATATCTGGCGCCTGCGCGGGAGAAGGGAACCAAGATGCTCAAACTCGGCGATCAGTTGTGGATCTATTCTCCAGCTTCCGACAGGACAATCATCATCTCTGGACATATGCTGCGGCAGTCCGTTATGGGCTCAGACCTTTCCTATGAAGACATGATGGAGGATCCGCACTTGCCGAACTTGTATTCGGCGAGAATATTCTCTGAAGAAACACTAAACGGACGGGAATGTTGGATTCTAGATCTCATGTCGAAGAAGGAGAATATCGCTTATGACAGCCGGAAGGTCTGGGTGGATAAAAGTCGATATGTGATCCTCAAAGAACATCTTTATGCAAAAACCGGGAAATTGTTGAAAACATTAGAAGTGCGTGACATGAGGAGAGTCCAGAATCGATGGGTAGCAACATCGGCACTGTACAAAGACATACTGAAAGAAAGCGAAGGGACAGAGTTTTTTATCGATTCGATCGTCTTCGATGCCGATATTCCGGATTATCTCTTTTCAAAGGCGGCCTTGAGAAAGTAGTTGATAAGGGGCAAAGCGGCGCACAATAATAAACAATGTGGGACTCGCTTTTCCAATGGCAAAATTCAATCTCAGTTCAAGAATGAGATGATCTCTCTCAAACTGTAATTATCGGGGATCTTCTTGTATCACTGATGGATTGTACATATGACATATTAAATCCACTCGTATTAACTTCTTTCTATCACATAACTCAAATTACTTCAACATCATCATTGAAAGCCATTTTGATTCAGCTTGCTATTCTCAAGAGAGCTTTGCATCTTCTACCGAGAGTGATTTCAGAAATTGAGATTTTGTGGAAGTCTTTTTTATGACACTGCTTCTATGAAAGATAACCATACTATGGACCTGACAATTTCAGGTCTAAAAGGATACGTTGGATGAAAAAATTTGAGACGGAAGTCCGTTTGAGCCGAGAGATGACCCTCATGGACGCAACCATGATCGGTGTCGGAGCAATGATTGGAGCCGGCATTTTTGTGTTGACGGGCATTGCTGCAGGTGTGGCAGGACCAGCTCTCATTCTCGCGTTCCTTCTCAATGGATTTGTAGCCCTGTTAACTGCCATGTCGTATGCTGAACTCGGTTCGTGTTACCACGATGCCGGAGGCGGATATCTGTGGGTGAAGGAGGGTCTCCCGCAATGGAACGGATTTCTCTCGGGATGGATGAGCTGGTTTGCGCACGCTGTCGCTTGCAGCGTGTACGCCATCGGGTTTGGTGCATACTTTGATCATGTGCTGCACGAATTAGGAACCACATTGCCGCAATGGGGATTCCTTCCCCCGCATAAGCTTCTTGCTGCGGCGATCGCAGTCATATTCGGTTACATTAATTTTCGGGGTGCATCAGAAACAGGGAAAATAGGAAACCTTGTCACGATTGGGAAAATAGTGATTCTGGCAATCTTCATTGGATTTGGTCTCGAGGTGTTGTTGAAACGTCCTGATTGGCAGGAAGCATTTACTCCGTTCATGCCGAATGGGTTTGGCGGTGTTCTGAAGGCCATGGGACTGACATTCATCGCGTTTCAAGGATTCGAGGTCATTTCACAATGCTCGGAAGAAGTAAAAAATCCTAAAAAGAATATTCCCCGTGCAGTATTTCTTTCTCTGCTTATTGTCGTCCCGATTTATCTTCTCGTATCCATTGCTGCTCTTGGATCTGTCCACCCCGGGAATATGACACCGTGGGATTATCTCGCATCGTACAAAGAAATCGCATTGGTCGAAGTGTCGAAAACGTTCTTTCTTGGCGGCGGGATCATGCTGCTCTTTGGCGGACTCATTTCTACTATGTCCGCATTGAACGCCACCATCTATTCATCCTCGCGCGTGGCGTTTGCCATGGGGCGTGACCGTAACTTTCCTGCGTTTTTCAGTAAAGTGCATGCGAAAAATTTTACACCGCATCGTGCCATTATTATTTCTCTCGTCATCATTGTAGGGATGGCTGTCACACTGCCTATCGAAGATGTTGCAAGCGCAGCAGATATTATGTTTTTACTTCTGTTCCTTCAAGTAAACATTGCCATGATTCGTCTTCGTAAACGCCGCGCAGACCTCGACCGTGGATTCATAACACCGCTGTTCCCCTATATTTCTATTGTGGGCATTGTCATGCTCTTATTTCTGGCGCTCTATATGTTCAGTTACAGTCCTCTTGCCTGGGTCGCGACCCTTATATGGATTGGGCTTGGATTGATCGTCTATAAAGGGTATGCTTCAAAACGTGAAGTGGAATATGCTCACAAAGTGCAGGCGCTCGAGCGTCTTGAACAAAAGCAGTATAAAATTCTTCTCTGTATTTCAAAACCATCTCTTGTGCAAAGTTTGACCCATATTGCCATCGCCCTGGCAAAAAAACATAATGCAGAAATCATCCCGCTCCATGTCATTGAAGTGGGTGACGGCCAGCCTTTGCTTGCCGGTGTCGAGGAAAAGGCGCGTGTCATGCCGATACTCGAGGAAACGGAAGCACTCATTGAGGAACATGGAATCCCCGTGCGCTCTGTTTTGGAAATTTCTCATCGTATTTCCCAGGCAATTCTTGAAACAGCACAGGAGGAGAAGTGCAACTTCATTATTCTCGGAAGACAAAAGCAGCCAACCTTCCTCGATCGGTTTTTCTCGTCGATTATTGATAATGTTATTCAGCAGGCGCCATGTGAGGTTGCTGTTTTGCATGGTAAATTCGACTCAGAGAAAATACACAACATCCTGATTCCTTTCGGGCATAATATCCACACACAGCTTGCCGCAGAGGTTGCGCCTCGATTTGCCGATCACTTCAAGTCCAAGATCAGAATTGTTTCGGTGTCTGATCCCGAAGCTCCAAGAATGAAGGACAAAGAATCCCTGGAAAAAATAAAGCAGCTGATGGAGGCAAATTCACTTACGGCGCAGCTGGAGGTGATCAAAAGTCAGGACATTCTCTCCGGTGTGCTGAAAGAATCGAAAAAAGCCGATTTGATTATTATGGGGGGTCAATCGGGAGATTTCATGGAACTGCTCTTCCGTATGTCGTTGACACGTGAAATAACCGAGCAAGCGAAATGCCCTGTACTCTGGGTCAAAGAATATGAAGAACGAGAATCATTCTGGGCTTCTCTGTTGAGATCCCACATTGAGGAGAAAGAAGAGTATGAACGATCCCATTAAAACCCTTTTTTCCAATTTGAGTGAAAAAATCATCGGATATTTACCGAGTCTGTTTGCAGGCCTGCTCCTGCTCGCTGTCGGCTGGTTTCTCGGGTGGTTTCTCAAGCGAGTTACCGTCCGTGTGTGCATTCTTTTACGAATCGACCGTTTATTCCGGCGATTTCGCTGGACGGAGGATTTTTCCAAAACGGATGTTCGCTTTGCTGTCTATGAGTTTATCGGGAATCTTGTTTTCGTCATTGTCTTTCTTATCTTCCTGAGCAGTGCGCTCAACGTCATGTACCTGACGTCTCTTTCCAACTTACTCGATCAGGGAATTCTGTTAATTCCTCACATTCTTATTGCTGCTACTATTTTTGGCGTGGGGTGGCTCCTGACCTACTGGGTCAGCAAAGGTATCCGTACTGCCTTATTGAAAGAGGAAATTCCGCGAGCAGCTCTGATTGCACGGTTTGTAAAACTGGTGCTGTTGTTGTTCTTTTCCGCGATGGCGCTCACAGAGCTCAACGTTGCGCGCGAAATCGTGATCATCGGTTTTACGACGATCATTGTAACACTTGGCGCTTTAATCGTCGTTGTGACGGCCCGCGGCGGAAAAACATTTATCAGTAAGGTACTGCAGACGTTCGACGAGGAATGATGCGCTCTTCCTCGATAGGAAATCCGAAACTGATCTTCTCTGAAGAGAAGGTTGTCGCGTTTATCAAGAGAGAGGAATTATGAGAGAAATCAACCTGAAAAACTTTGAAACAAAAATTGCCGTACGGAATATCAATCTCAACGACTACGATCAAATCGTCAATCTTCAGACACAGTGCTTCCCGGGAATGAAACCCTGGTCTCACGAGCAATTTGAGAGCCAGCTCTCTCTGTTCCCGGAAGGACAGATCGGTATAGAGTACGAAGGAAAAGTGGTCGCCTCTTCCAGCAGTCTTGTTCTCAATTTCGCTCTCTATGCTGCATGGCACAGCTGGAAGGAAATTGCTGACGGCGGCTTCATTCGAAATCATACTCTTGAAGGGAACACACTGTATGGGATTGAGGTCATGGTCGATCCGGAATTCCGGGGATTACGGCTTGCACGTCGTCTGTATGATGCCCGTAAAGAACTGGCGAAACGGTATAATCTCATGCGGATCATTGTCGGGGGGCGCATTCCAGGTTATGCGAAATATGCAAAACAAATGAGCGCCCGTGAATATGTCGATAAGGTTATCAATAAAGCGCTCGTTGATCCGGTTTTAACCACTCAGGTGTCCAATGGATTCGTCCTGAAGCGGCTGATCCCGAACTACCTGACGTCGGATACCGAATCCATGGGGTATGCAACGTTTTTAGAGTGGACAAACTTAGACTATATACCTGACCGCAATCAATTATTTACCCGGATTGCACCGGTTCGGATTTGTGCTGTTCAGTATCAAATGCGCCTTATTAACAGCTTTGATGAGTTCGCAACGCAATGCGAATATTTTATCGATGTCGCTTCTGACTATCGCAGCGACTTCCTTGTCTTTCCGGAAATGTTTACATGTCAACTTTTATCCTTTCTTCCTCCCGAACGCCCTGCAAAAGCGATGCGCAAACTTTCACAATTCACACCTCAATATCTTGATTTATTCACCAAACTTGCTGTGAAATATAATATCAACATTATTGGAGGGTCGCACTTTACGGTTGAAGGAGATGACCTTTATAATGTTTCCTATTTGTTCCGCCGGGATGGCACCCATGGGAAACAATATAAATTACATATCACACCTACTGAACAGCGTTGGTGGGGAGTAAAACCTGGAAAGTCATTGGAGGTGTTTGAGACGGACAAGGGAAAAATTTCAATCCTCATATGCTATGATATTGAATTCCCTGAACTGAGCCGGATCGCAGTTGAACGTGGGGCTCAAATCCTCATTGTTCCATTCTCCACGGACGAACGGTATGCGTACCTGCGCGTCCGGTACTGTGCACAAGCCCGATGTATTGAAAACCATGTGTACACTGTCATTGCTGGATGCGTTGGCAATCTCCCATCAGTCGAAAACCTTGATATTCATTATGCTCAATCTGCGATCTTCAGTCCATCCGATATTCCGTTCACGAGAGATGCTATTCTTGCCGAGGCAACACCGAATATAGAAACGGTCATTTTTGATGAAGTAGACCTGGAGTTATTGAAAAAGCACCGACAGACAGGCAGTGTCCTGAACTGGCAGGATCGACGCAAGGATCTCTACGAAGTGATATGGAGGGGGGGTAAGTCGTAAAAATAAGTTCTATGTATACTTCCTTCATACTCAGCAAATAAACCGATTGAATGAATTAAAAGCATCATCATAACTTCGCTCCTTGTCCTGTTTATTGAGAGAAATCGCTCAGTCCCACAGAACGTATCATGACACAGCGGACATTCATACGTACTCTTTTCATTACTGTGTTCTTTCTGGAATTTGCGCCAGAACATGCTTCTCCGCAAACAACGTCGAAAAAGGACCTCATCGATATACGTTCAACCATGCAACAATTGCTGCAAGATGAAGACACCGACGGGGATCAAAAAATCACCGTGAATGATTTTCGCATCCCCGGCACGGAACGCGGAAATAAACGGTTCTTGTTTACGTCTCTCTCCCACTCCCAATATGAAGTTGAAGGGACGTATTACCTTTCAAATTTGCTTCAGGAGTTACAGCTGCTTCGAGAAGGAGGGAAGGACACTGCTGAGATCCGATCGGAAAGGATTTTCGAACAACCGGTTGACCATATTTCGCGGAATATCAAGGAGCTGTTCTGGGATGGATTAACACGCCATATCGATGAACAAGGGTTACTTTCAATTATCAGAGATGAAAAGACTGTATCCGCAGATGGCGTACGTACTCTCTATGTTCCGCCTTCCGATAAATTCGCTCTTCGTTACTTTACCAGGGTCGGCCGCCTCCACCCAGAATGGAATTTGCAGATCGTTCAACTTCCTGATCCTCTGACGCCCGGCTATGTGCGGCATCTTGACGGCCACCATGGAATACTTACGCTTGCGCTTACCGTACAACAAGACAGTTCAATCTCCGGAGTCCCTTTTGTTGTTCCCGGCGGACGATTTAACGAAATGTACGGGTGGGACAGCTATTTTATCGTTCTTGGTCTTCTTCATGACGGACGGATTTCCCTTGCACAGTCTATTGTTGAAAATTTTCTCTACGAGATAGCGCACTACGGTGCAATTCTCAATGCGAACCGAACCTATTATCTTACCCGCTCTCAGCCGCCGTTTTTGACCTCGATGGGACTCGCATGCGCGGCTCATATCACCAATGATTCACTCCGACACACTTGGCTGGGAAAAGTGCTGACGGCTGCAATTCAAGAGTATACACATGTATGGATGAATCCGCTCAGATGTACTTCCATTGGGTTGAATCGATATTTTGATTCGGGCGGAGGCATTCCGCCGGAGGTGGAGCCGGGTCATTACGATCCGATTTTGGCAGTGTATGCAAAGAAACATCGAATGGACCCTACAAAGTTTGAACTCGAATATCGTGCCGGGAACATCAAAGATCCAGAGCTTGACCAGTTCTTTGTGCATGACCGAGCAATGCGCGAGTCAGGACACGACACGAGCTACCGGCTTCTGGACCGATGCGCCGATCTGGCAACCGTGGATCTCAATTCTCTGCTGTATAAAATAGAAAGAGATGTCGCCGGTATCATTGCGCATGAATTCGGGGGATCGTATTCTCTCCCCGACGGCAGTATCGAGAAAAGTTCGGAGTGGTCTCGGAAAGCAGAAAAGCGCAAACAGCTCATCACGAAATATCTCTGGGATGAAGAACGAGGTATATTTTTTGATTACGATATACGGCATAAGCAAAAGACATATTATGTCAGCGCTGCAACACTGTTTCCGCTCTGGGCCGGCTGTGCCACAGACGAACAGGCAACGCTTCTTGTACAGAAAGCGCTTCCGAGTCTTGAAATGTCCGGAGGTATTGCCGGATCAACAGAAGAATCACGCGGGCCATTGACACAAGATCATCCGCTCCGTCAATGGGATTATCCGTTCGGCTGGGCGCCGCATCAAATGCTCGCGTGGCAAGGACTTATGAATTATGGATACTCCGATATCGCTCAGCGCCTTGCCTATCGGTGGCTGTTTACGATGACACTGAATGCCTACCAGTTTAATGGTACTATTCCGGAAAAGTTCGATGTTGTCCGACGATCGCACGAGGTATTTGCGGAGTACGGCAATATCGGAACAAAGTTTTCGTATATCACCAGAGAAGGATTCGGTTGGACCAATGCATCATACGAGATCGGTTTGAGCATGATGAATGATACACTCCGTTCTCATCTCAATCATCTTCTTCCACCGGAATGGATTTTTTGAGTACCAGAGCATTGATGTACAGGCAGAGAGCGGCATTCCTTATTCTCAACCGCTGTCCAGGATAGTAGGGATTTACTTCGACGAATCGATGATACACAAAAGAAGCTCGCTGTCATCCTAACGAGAGTCGATGACAATATTTTCCTCTCCTCTGCGAACAGCACATAGATATTGCCTCAGCCCCCAGGGAAGAAACCTAAAAGGGTAGATCCATTCTCAATGTAATACCAACTCTGGTCCGTTCGTTAGAGAGAATAGTGACGTGAAGTACAGGTGAAGAGAACTCTTGATCAGCCGATGCGGAATCCCTAAAACAATAGGTTACCGGCAAAATTCTAATCTTCTTTTTCGATTATCGGCCCTCTTCACTGATACGAAGGGAAATCTGATTCGGTTGGATATTTTCTATAAGAAGTCCTTCGGGTGCAGCAACATCTGAACGTGATATCGTCCGTTTGATAAGACCTTTTTTAATGCCTGATAGATTCATCGATACGGCAATCCGATTTTGGTTGAAAAAGTAGAAAGCTCGCCGAGGTCCCGAAAGTGTAATTTCAATTTCTATCGGTTCCGTTTCCTGCACGATAAGGTGAGGTGGAAGCTTTTCATATTTCACCGGGAGGGAAAATGTACGATAATCTATTCTCGCTTCGTGCACGAAGAAAAACCATAACAGGGATGTCACCGTTACGGCAAGGACCTTCTCGCGGTAATTCCTCGAGAAGAAACTTCTCCACGATTTAGACTCCACGACAGGAGTAATCTCTCGAAAAAAAGAATCCAGAATGGAGGGAAGTTCATCAAAGTTCTGGATCACCTTCATTTCGCCGTTCCGTGCAATGGAGACCGTACCGCGTTCTTCAGAGACAACAATGCAGAGAGCATCTGTTCGTTCAGAAAGCCCGAGTGCCGCCGCATGGCGTGTGCCGGTTTTTTGCAGCTTTTCAATATTTTTCGATAGCGGTAGATGGCATGAAAAAACCGATACACGATTCCCGATAATGATTGCTGCGCCATCGTGACTGGGAGAACCCGGCATAAAGATACTTCCCAGAAGAGCTTCACTCACCTCGCCGTTCAGATTGACGCCTCCATTGACATGGCGTACAACAGGGTCTTTGCCTCGGAGAACGATGATAGCACCGATGGAAGCTCGTGCGAAACTTTTCAAAGTCCTGACAAGAATATCGGCTTCCCTTTGTGTGCCGTTAAGGATTTTCCGTACATGAAAATTGGTAATCATACTGCGTGTTGCCAGTTGCTCAAGAAAATGTTTAATTTCTTCCTGAAAGATAATGACAACGGCGATAAGAATGATTGCAAAGAATCCTTGAAAGACGGATATGGTGAGTGATAAATCCAACTGCCGTGCGAGAAGATAGATACCGCCAAACATAAACATCCCAATCACAACAAACGCCGCTTTTGTACGCTTAAACCAGACGAGCATTAAATAAATGATGATGGACATAAATGCGATGTCAAGAAATCCTGAGAATCCTATGGATTCAAGTATGCCGAGAAAATTCATACCCCTATACCTCTTTGTTGATCGGTTCGATAATTGGTGCTAATGGTTGGAAAATAGTCTTCGTACGAAAATGCAATCGTTTTACTAAACGGTCGGTAAGCATGCTTTCAACCTGTGTCCATGCGGTTTCTCCACGGTTGCGGCCAACTCGTATTTTTCCTCCGGCAATTTGTCCATGCCCCCCCGCCTGTCGTGGATGATCAAAAATATCACGCAGAATCACGCCTGCCTTCCCGTCAGGATTTGACGTCCGGAGAGAAACATGAATGTTGTCTCTATTCCTTCCCGTACAAAATGCCCATTGAATTCCTTCGCACGTCAGTAAAAAATCAGCAGTTTGGGAAACGAGATCGGGGCTTTCCACGATTCCAAGATGTGAGACGATAAGTTTCTGCCGAATTTGTGCATGTGTAATCCCGACTGCCAGGTCGCGGAAAAATTTTCGAGGTCGTATGGGTTTTTGAATTCGTGCCAGAATACGGACATCGCTCATGGGAAGCAGTTTTAAATATGTTTCTACGGTCTCGTGTCTCGCTGCCCGGGAGAAATCCAGCGTGTCAGAGAGAATACCGTATACAAGAGCCGTCGCCAAACGTACAGGAATTTGAACTTCCAAAGCGAGCAATTCCTGAGCAAGAATCGCGCTGGTGGCTCCTGCATCTATTTCGATCAATTTAAAATCGGCTTCGGGTGCCGAGCCGACGACATGTTGGTCAATGAGAATCGAGGGTTTTCTGTTTGGAGGAAAGGGATTATTTTCAAACGACGGTTGAGTATCCACTAAAGCAATATTTTCAAATTTCCGAAAATCAGACGGCCGAAGTTTATATGCCGGAATCTTCAGGAGTCGGACCATCTCCTGGTTTTCAATCCGTCCGATAAAACCTCCGTAAACAATCCTCGAGCGTATAGAATAGAGACGTTCTGCAATGAACTGCAATGCATACGCTGAGGCTAAAGCATCCGGGTCCGGATAATCGTGCATCAAGATGAGCAGTGGGGAGAGGCGTTCCTTGTTGCTTTCGAGATATTGCGATAACTCCCGTGCCATTACTTATTTTCCCTTGATCCTGGAGTGCTATCGAAGCGGTTCAATAAAATTGTAAAGACAATTATTCGTACGTTGATACCACATATAATAGCAAATTCAAACACAAGTTCAAAGGTCTTGTTAACACATGCGTTTTTTTTACCTTGACAATCAGTCCGATCATGCGTTCATTATAGATGATAGACGATGGACTGGACATGGCTTTGACAAGTTCAGAGGGCGATATTCTTGAGTGTTTTCGTGAGTCCGGTAATCCTTTTCAGAAGGCCGAACAACATTACATGCTGCCTCACTCAAGAGAACATACGCTATGGGGGATCGAGAACCTGATGCATGAACCGAAATTTGCTAAACGCCTTGGTGAAAATGGAAGCGAAATAAATTTCTTCCTTCTGTCTACAACTCTCCTTCATGAAAGAAACGATGTGGATTGATGCAGGTTAATTCGGTTTGACATTACAGGCAGGAGGATGTCTTGAGCCCTTTGGATATTCAACACAAGCGACTGGTGATTGTTTCAAATCGATTGCCGTTCACTGCAAAGCTTGAAAACGGTACGCTCCAGTTCAGCGAGAGTGCCGGGGGGCTTGCAACAGGCCTCAGCGCATTTCTCGATTCGTACAAATATCACTTTCCGACAAGTAAGGAACATCTCTGGGTCGGATGGCCCGGAAGTACGATTGACGAACCCTATCGGGATACGTTACGATCAAAGGCGCTGGTGGATTTTCAATCCTATCCCGTGTTCCTCTCCGAGGAGGATATGGATTTGTTTTATCTTGGTTTCTGCAATAAAACTCTTTGGCCCCTGTTTCATTATTTTCCCTCGTATACGCATTATAATGAAGAGTATTGGCAGAATTATAAGAAAGTGAACCACTTGTTTCTCGAGACACTCCTTGAGATTCTTCAAGAAGGTGATCTGGTCTGGATTCAAGATTATCATCTCATGTTGTTACCCGAGCTCCTGCGGCAGCAGCGTCCCGACCTGCTCATAGGATTCTTTCTCCATATTCCCTTTCCATCATTTGAAATTTTTCGTCTTTTACCCCTTCGCTGGAGACGTGAAATTCTGGAGGGATTGCTCGGTTCCGACTTGATCGGTTTTCATACCTATGAATATACACACCATTTTATTCAATCTGTACTCCGCATTCTCGGATATGACCACTATATGGGACGAATCTCCTTGCCGAACCATATTGTAAAGGTGGATACATTTCCGATGGGAATAGACTTTCATCGCTTCTTCGACGCGAGTACACATCCGGCGACAGAGCAGGAAAAGCTCGCTCTCCATTCTACCTTGGCTGATTCCCAGGTTATTCTCTCTGTTGATCGATTGGATTATTCCAAAGGGATACTGAACCGTCTCCAGGGGTATGAATATTTTCTTGAGGTTTATCCAGAATACCGTGGCAAGGTTATATTGATTGCCTTGGTAGTGCCCTCCCGCATTGGTGTTGATCAATACGAGACCATGAAAAAACAGATAGAGGAATTAGTAGGGAGAATAAATGGGAATTATGGAAGCATCGGCTGGACACCGGTGATATATCAGTACAAGAATCTCTCCCTCCACCCGCTCTCCGCCCTCTACAGCATTAGTGATGTTGCCCTTGTGACTCCTTTGCGGGACGGGATGAACCTGATCGCAAAGGAGTATGTTGCATCGAGAACCGATAAAACGGGCGTTCTCATTTTGAGTGAAATGGCTGGTTCAGCCAAGGAGCTTGGTGAAGCGATTATTATTAATCCGAACGATCGCGTTGAAATTGCAGAGGCGCTGAAAGAATCCCTTCAAATGCCGGCGGGGGAACAGCAACGACGCATGTATGTGATGCAGGAGCGGCTGCGCCGCTATGATGTTGTCCGGTGGGCAGGTGACTTTGTCGAGAGTCTTGGAGAGATGAGACAGGTTCAACAAAAGCTCAATGCAAAACTCCTGAGTGATGTTGCGCGAAAGAATCTCGTTGCACGATATAGCTCAGCGACACGGCGCCTTCTCTTCCTCGATTATGACGGTACCCTTGTTCCATTTATGCGCAGACCGTCTCTCGCGAGTCCATCCGCAGCCGTGATTGATATTCTAACCAGACTTTCAACTGATCAGCAGAATATGATCGTTCTCATCAGCGGGCGAGATCGGACGACACTGGAAGAGTGGTTCGGGCATTTACCGATTGGAATTGCCGCAGAACATGGGTATTGGTTGAGAGAGGCTGGATTTGACTGGCACATGTTGAAGCATACGAATACCGATTGGAAGGCGCGTTTGATGCCGGTCTTTCAGCAATATGCTGATCGCTTACCCGGGTCCTTCATTGAAGAAAAGGATCATTCGCTTGCATTTCATTATAGGGCCGCCGATCCGGATCAAGCAGGTCCGCTTGCATCAGAGTTTACCGACCATCTCATGAACTTTACTGCCAACATCGATGTTCAAGTCCTTCAGGGGAGTAAAGTTGTTGAATTGCGGCAAGCCGGAGTGAATAAAGGCATTGCTGCCATGCACTGGATGTCGAAGGGGGATTTTGATTTTATTATAGGAATTGGGGACGACTGGACCGATGAAGATCTTTTTCTTGCGCTTCCGAAGTCTGCGTTTTCTCTGCGGGTAGGGGTCACCAATACCCAGGCACAGTATAATCTCCGCGGCGTTGAAGATGTCTTGAAATTATTGAGATCCATGATTGATGGTTGAAAAGGGAAAGAAACACGATTCACCGTGCAGTGAACGATGAGATGCTGTTTCCTGTATAAAGAGTTTTGAGGTATCATTCATTCTTCGGACGGAGGAGATGTTATGCCGCAACGTTCAGCACTCATACCGCTTGTCCAGAAATTTTTTGAACACGATCCCGTTGCAGCCGCCCACAGCCTTGAGACGATGAAGGAGTCGGACGCAATTAAAGTGCTTCGTGCGCTTCCTGCCGGCCTTACCGCAGAGGTATTTCGGTTCTTCAGCGCAAACCAGGCGGCAGAATTGATCAAAGACGTGTCTCCTGAAGTTTTCCGAGAGATTATTGAAAAGCTGGAGCCGCGGCAGGGGGCGTCTCTTTTTATGAACCTCTCGCCTGATGACCGAGAACGGTTTCTTGAAGAACTTCCGCCCAAGACAAAACCGATCATTGTCGAATTGCTCCAGTATCCTGAAAATAGTGCAGGCCGGATCATGAGCACGGAATTTCTTGCTTTTCATACCGGCGTGAAAGTGAAAGACGCTATTCGAAGGATACGGTTTCTTGCGCGGAAGAACATGCCGAGCTCGTACGTGTACGTCGTCGATTCTGAAGACCATTTGGCCGGTGTCATTAATATGCGCGACATGGTCATTGCCTCCAGTAACCAGACGCTTGAGAATATTATGCATGTGGATATCGTTGCCATCAATGCATTTATGGATCGAGAGGAAGTCGCGAACATTCTTTCCAAATTAAGATATTTCGCAGCGCCGATTATCGATGCAGAAAAACATATGCTTGGCGTTGTGAAAGCGGATCAACTCCTTTCCGACGTGCAGGAAGAAGCGACAGAAGATATCCAGAAGATGTTCGGAGCGGGCGGCGATGAACGATCTATCTCTCCCGTTTTATTTTCCGTACAAAAACGTCTTCCATGGCTTTATGTGAATCTTGGCACGGCATTTCTCGCCGCTTCTGTTGTAAGTATTTTTGAAGACATTATTGCTCGCTTTACGGTCTTGGCAGTGTTTCTTCCGGTGGTGGCAGGGCAGGGAGGAAATGCAGGGGCGCAATCACTCGCGGTTGTCATGCGCGGACTCGTGATGAGGGAAATTCCCCGAAATAAAGTCTGGACACTCATTATGAAGGAGACCTGGGTTGGTTTGCTCAACGGTATAACCATCGGAATCGTTACTGCACTCATCGCATGGGTGTGGCATGGAAACCCTATGCTGGGACTTGTGATCGGATTAGCGATGATCGTGAATTTGTTGGCTGCAGGTTTCTCCGGAGCAGCGATTCCTATAGCGATGAAATCCATGGGATTGGATCCAGCTCAGTCATCAAGTATTGTGTTAACGACCATCACGGATGTTGTAGGATTCTTTTCATTTCTCGGGTTTGCAGTTATTTTTCAGGAGTACATCGGCTAAGACCATCGCGAGGAAAAGTCAGTGTATTCCTCAGTATGAATAAATCGAAGGGTTGACTAATATGAATCAGGTCAGTACGAGTATTATGAGAGAATGTTTAACCTTAGATTCATGAGAATCTCTCTCCGATAGAAGGTTTGCCGGCAAGCCGTTGAAAGTAGAGGCAGATGGCTTCACCGATGACACGATGCTTGTTCGGCATTTATTTTATATAAAGAACTACGCGCCCTTGAATTGTCTGAAATCCCGGTGAAACGATTAAGAAATAATGTCAGGAAAGAATTTTTTCCTATTCAGGGAATCGGGAATGACCAATATACAATCCAAACATAGAATGAAGAGTTGAAAACGGGAAAGCGCGATCTTCAAAACCGCCATAATACCGGACGCACTCCTGAAGTGGAAATTCAGTATGAAAGTGCATTTTAATATTCTCCTGATCACCCATACGTTCAAATCCATCGGCCCTTCGTGTTCTAACGAGAAATACCATGGAGAGCGAAACGGACTTTGATATTATTTTAAAACCGATGAACAGATGAAAAAAAGAACTGACGGTTTACAATCGGACGCTGTTTGGTACAAGGACGCTATCATCTACGAGTTACATGTAAAAAGTTTCTACGATAGTGATGGAGATGGGATCGGCGATTTCAAAGGGCTGACAGAAAAACTCGATTATCTTCAAAATCTCGGTGCCACGGCCATCTGGCTTTTACCATTTTATCCATCACCTCTCAAAGACGATGGGTATGACATCGCAGATTACTATGACGTCAATCCCCAATATGGGACCTTGAACGATTTCCGAGAATTTCTCAAACAGGCACATAGCCGCGGTCTTCGTGTCATCACGGAGCTGGTATTGAATCACACATCCGATCAGCATGAATGGTTTCAAAAATCGCGCAAGGCAAAACCGGGCTCGATGTGGAGAAATTTTTATGTCTGGAGTGATACTCCGGACAAATATCGTGACGCGCGAATTATCTTCAAAGATTTTGAGAGTTCGAATTGGGCATGGGACCCTGTTGCCAAGTCATATTATTGGCACAGGTTCTACAGCCATCAGCCTGACCTGAATTTTGATAGTCCGGCAGTCCAAAAAGCAATGATAAACGTGATGGACTTTTGGTTCGATATGGGAGTGGATGGGATGCGGCTTGATGCCGTACCGTACATCTTTGAACGGGACGGCACAAATTGCGAGAATCTTCCTGAGACATACGTCTTTCTGGAAAAGCTCCGCCAGCATATTGAGAAACGATATAAGGATAAGATGCTTCTTGCAGAAGCAAATCAATGGCTTGAAGATGCAGCGAAGTACTTTGGGGAAGGAAACCGCTGCCATATGGCGTTTCACTTCCCTCTCATGCCGCGGCTCTTTATGGCATCATGGATGGAGGATCGCTTTCCGATCATCGATATTTTTGAACAGACCCCCGCTATACCGGAGAATTGTCAATGGGCCCTATTTCTCCGGAACCATGATGAATTGACATTAGAGATGGTCAGCGACGAAGAACGCGATTATATGTACCGGGTCTTTGCGAAGGATCCGACAGCCCGCATCAATCTGGGTATTCGCCGCAGGCTTGCGCCGCTTCTTGGGAACAACCGGCGTAAAATCGAACTCATGAATATGCTCCTCTTCTCTCTTCCGGGAACACCCGTTATCTATTACGGGGATGAAATAGGCATGGGAGATAATCATTACCTGGGAGACCGTAACGGAGTTCGGACACCGATGCAATGGAATGCTGATCGGAATTCCGGATTTTCCCATGTGAATCCGCAAAAACTTTTTTTGCCGGTTATTATCGATCCGGATTATCATTACGAGGCGATAAATGTTGAGAATCAGACACATAATCTTTCATCCCTTTTTTGGTGGGTGAAACGCGTGCTCTCCATCCGCAAGCAGTTTCAAGCCTTTGGCAGAGGGACGATGGAATTCATAAGCTCGAATAATACTCGTGTGCTCGCATTCACACGGCGGTACGAAGATGAGACTATTCTTGTGGTTGTGAATCTTTCCCGCTTTTCCCAATCGGTGGAATTGGATGTTTCAGAATTTGAAGGATATGTTCCCGAGGAAGTTGTCAGCGGCAACAAATTTCCTATGATAAAAAGGACACCGTATGTATTCACGCTCGGATTCTACGACTATTTCTGGTTCGTTCTGCAGAAAGAAGAACAGGATACAGTGCTGGCAGAAGAACGAGGCCTTCCCGAACTTTTCTCCCCGGGACGGTGGGAAATGCTTCTTGAAGGTACTTGGAAGGAGAGACTCGAACGCGATATACTTCCGTCCTACTTGAAAGCATCTCACTGGTTTGGAGGAAAAGCACGGACGATCCATCAGGTAAAAATCATCAGATGTATTGAGATAGAAACGAAACCATTCACTTCACAGCTTACCTTTCTTGAAGTACGCTATCTGGAAGGTTCTCATGAGGTCTATCTTCTCCCGCTCACATTTCTGACAGGATCCGAAGCGGAACGAATAAAAGAACACCCGAATTCGATTCTTGCGATGCTGAAAACTCCTCAGTCGGCTGGAGTTCTGGTGGATGCAGTCTATTGTGAAGGATTGAGAAAGAGCCTCATGCACCTTGTCGCGCGAAAACAGACCGTGAAAGGACAGGATGGAACACTGGTAGCCTATCCAGGATCGTTTCTCTCAAAGAAAAAAATCCAGGAAATTACAGAGTTACCTTCTCAGGTTTTAAAAGCCGAACAAAGTAATACAACAATACTCTACGGTTCGGATCTGGTTCTGAAGTTGTACCGGCGGCTTGACGAGGGGATGAATCCGGATCTTGAAATCGGTCGGTATTTAACGGAAGAAGTTCAGTTTGGAGGCGTCCCGTCATTTTGCGGTGCCCTTGAATACCGTAAACAGAGAATGGAACCGATAGTTATCGCTATTCTCCAAAAGTATGTTAAGAATCAGGGAGATGCCTGGTCGTTTGCTCTGCATCAAGCAGGGGCATACTTTGAACGGGCAATGGAAAAACGAATTGATTTTCCTGGCACTCCTGCGCTCCCTTCCTCATTGGTGAACATGAGCACAGAAGAAGTTCCGCCTATATTACATGAGTTGATCGGCGGTGTTTACCTTGAGATGGTGAGCTTACTGGGGAAGAGAACCGGAGAAATGCATCTTGCACTCTCCCATGAGCAAGATGAGCAAAAATTCATACCGGAATCCTTTTCTCTCCTGTACCAGCGATCCCTGGTGCATGAAATGCGAAGTCTGACACGCCGGGTCTTTGAGCTCCTGCGGAAAAATGTTAAGAACTTTTCACCCGAGATCAAAACAGAGGTTGAAATTGTACTCGCAAAGGAAAAAGAAATCTATGGACGGTTTGCAAGAATCTCGGCAAAGAAGATTGCTTCCATGAAAATCCGGATTCATGGTAATTACCATCTCGGTCAAGTGCTCTTTACCGGAAATGATTTTATTATCATCGATTTCGAAGGGGAGTCAGCCCGCTCGATCAGCGAACGGCGATTGAAAAGATCGCCGCTTCGTGATGTTGCAGGGATGATACGCTCATTTCACTACCTGACGTATTCCGCGCTCTTGAGCAAAAAGACCTATACGGAAACTGAAATCCGGGATCTTGAACCATGGGCAGAAGCCTGGTACAAATGTGTTTCCGGTGTGTTCCTGAAATCGTATTTTCAGATGGTGAAAACTGCATCCATTATCCCGGGGAATCTCGGCGACCTCAACCTTCTCCTTGATGCCTTCCTGATGGAAAAGGCTATCTATGAAATTGGTTATGAACTCAACAACCGGACTGACTGGGTGAGAATCCCGCTTCGGGGAATTAAAAGTCTATTGGATGATTGATATGGCGAACACCGGGAAAAAACAAACGACAAAAAAGCGTTCAGGCTATTCGGGAGCTCAACTCACCGACCTGGATATTCATCTGTTCAAAGAAGGAAATCATTTTAATCTTTACCAAAAGCTTGGATCCCATCTCACGGTCCTGAATGGAGAAGAAGGAGTATCCTTTGCAGTATGGGCGCCCAATGCTGCGAAAGTTTCTGTTGTAGGAGATTTCAATGGATGGAATCGAGAATCACATCCTCTGAATGCACGGTGGGATAGCTCTGGAATATGGGAAGGATTTATCCCCGGAATAAAAAAAGGTCTAATCTATAAATATCACATAGCATCAAAACATCGCCGGTATAAGGCCGATAAAGGGGATCCATTCGCGCTGCACTGGGAGACTCCGCCGAAAACCGGTTCTATTGTATGGGAATTAGAATATGACTGGAATGACGATGAGTGGATGAAACACCGACGCACAGCAAATGCACTCGATTCACCGATCTCAGTCTATGAAGTGCATCTCGGTTCATGGAGGCGTGTTCCGGAAGAGGGCAACCGCTCACTGAATTATAAAGAGATGGTTCAATACCTGCCTTCTTATGTAAAAGACATGGGGTACACGCACGTCGAATTATTACCTGTCATGGAACATCCATTTTATGGATCGTGGGGGTATCAAACTGTCGGATATTTTGCCCCCACGAGCCGTTACGGCACTCCCGAAGATTTTATGGAACTCGTTGATTGTTTTCATCAAAATGGCATTGGTGTTATCCTCGACTGGGTTCCGTCCCACTTTCCAAGTGATGAACATGGGCTTGCATATTTTGACGGCACAGGACTTTTCGAACATATGGATCGTAAACAGGGGTATCATCCGGAATGGCACAGTTACATTTTCAATTTCGGCAGGAATGAAGTCAGGGCGTTCCTTATCAGCAACGCGTTGTTCTGGTTTGAGAAATATCACATCGATGGATTGCGTGTCGACGCGGTTGCTTCGATGCTCTATCTCGACTATGCCCGCAAAGAAGGCGAATGGATTCCCAACCAATTCGGCGGCAGGGAGAACCTTGAAGCAGTCTCATTCTTAAGGCGTTTGAATGAAACAGTTTATAAAGAGTATCCTGATGTGCAGATGATTGCGGAAGAATCGACTGCATGGCCGATGGTTTCTCGTCCCGTGCATGTAGGTGGATTAGGTTTCGGTATGAAATGGAACATGGGATGGATGCATGACACCCTTGAATATTTTTCCCAGGATCCGGTTTTTCGGAAGTATCACCACAGTGCACTGACATTCAGCATTTGGTATGCATTCACAGAAAATTTTCTACTTTCTATTTCACACGATGAAGTAACGCATGGAAAAGGAAGCCTGTTCGGGAAAATGCCGGGAGATGAGTGGCAGAAATATGCTCATCTTCGTCTTTTCTTTGGCTATATGTTCGCACATCCCGGAAAGAAACTCCACTTCATGGGGAGCGAATTTGGCCAATGGAAAGAGTGGCAGCATGAGGAAAGTCTTGAATGGAACAGTCTGGAATATCCACAACACAGTGGTGTGCAGCGGTGGGTCAAAGATCTCAACCAGTTTTACCGTCAGGAACTAGCGTTATACGATCTTGATTTCTCGGGCGAAGGCTTCGAATGGATTGATTCTCGAGATGGTGAGAACGCCACACTTAGTTTTTTAAGAAAAGGGAAGAATCCAAACGATAGCATTCTTGCTGTCTGTAATTTTACGCCAATTCCAAGGCACAATTATCGTGTTGGCGTTCCCCGGGGAGGCTTCTGGGCAGAAAAATTGAACAGCGATGCACCGCTCTATGGCGGAAGTGGACAGGGGAATTTCGGAGGTCTTGAAGCAGCTCCGATCCCTGCCCATGGGCGATATCAGTCTCTTTCTCTTTCACTTCCGCCGCTTGCCATCGTGTTGTTGAAGAATGAGGAATTAAAACAATGAGGATAGGGGCAAAGTATCTCGGCAACGACAGGTATGAGTTTACCGTCTGGGCTCCATTCCGCTCAACGGTGGAACTGGAAATTATTTCACCGAGAAAAGAAATTGTCCCTATGGTAAAGAATGAACCGGGATATTGGTCAATAACGATGGATAATATTCCAGGAGAATCAGCATACCGATATCTTCTTGATGGACAGCTTTCACGGCCTGACCCTGCATCGCAGTTTCAACCCGATGGAGTTCACGGCGCGTCCCATTGTTCCTCCCCCGGGATGTTTCGTTGGACAGATGAAATATGGAAAGGAATTCCACTTGCAGAGTTTGTCCTTTATGAACTTCATGTGGGAACGTTTACTCCCGAAGGAACTTTTCATGCCATCGTCTCAAGACTCCAGGCGCTGAAGGAACTCGGGATTAATGCCATTGAGCTCATGCCCGTCGCACAATTTCCCGGAGAAAGAAATTGGGGTTATGATGGAGCTTATCCCTTTGCCGTCCAATGTTCTTACGGCGGACCGAATGAATTGAAGAACCTTATCAATGAATGCCACCGGCAGGGAATAGCCGTTGTTCTTGATGTCGTATACAATCACCTCGGACCGGAGGGAAATTATATTGCCGACTTCGGTCCGTACTTCACGGATAAATACAAGACACCATGGGGAAAGGCAGTCAATTTTGACGGTGCGCACAGTGATGAGGTGCGTAATTATTTCATACAGAACGCCCTCTTCTGGTTCGATCAATATCATATCGATGCATTGCGCTTGGATGCGATTCACGCGATATATGATATGAGCGCGCGTCCATTTTTGCAGCAACTCGCGGAAGAGGTCGAACAGTTTTCAGCATCCGATGGCCGCAAACGCTACCTCATTGCTGAAAGCAACCTCAATGACACACGTATCATCGAGCCGCGGGATCGAGGCGGTTTTGGAATTGATGCACAATGGAATGATGATTTCCACCATTGTCTGCACACGCTTCTCACATCCGAGAAAGGCGGTTACTATGAAGATTTTGGAGATATCAATCAATTGGTAAAATGTGTCAGAGAGGGCTTTACATTCTCAGGTCAAATTTCAAGATTCCGGGGGAGGCGCCATGGGAATTCCTCCATAGGTTGCCCGGCGCAACAATTTATCATTTTTCAGCAAAACCATGATCAAATAGGAAATCGGATGTTAGGCGAGCGGCTTTCGACGCTTCTTTCTTTCGAAGCGTTGAAGACAGCAGCAGCGCTCACATTTCTTTCTCCGTACATTCCCCTTCTCTTTATGGGGGAAGAATATGCGGAAAAAGCACCGTTTTTGTATTTTGTGAGTCACTCTGACCAGAATCTTATTGAAGCAGTACGTCAGGGACGCAAATCTGAATTTGAAAAATTTGCGTGGTCAAGCGAGCCGCCGGATCCACAAAGTCCGGATACATTTTCCGCGTCAATGCTTCACTGGGAACGACGTGAGGAAGGTGCACATCGGGTGATGCTTGAATTCTACAAGTATCTCCTGCGTATACGCAGAGAAATTCCCGTGCTGGCAAACCTCGATAAAAATCGTCTCGATATGTGCGCCATCGAACATACGAAGATGCTCATCATGCGAAGGTGGTTGCGTCATAATCAAATAACCGCCCTTTTCCATTTGGGGAATGCCGATTCGGAAATACCAAATCCACTACCCCCGGGGAAATGGAAAAAAATACTGGATTCATCAGACCCCCGATGGAATGGACCGGGCTGCACGTTACCCGATCACATCATGTCCGAAAAAACACTCACTATACGAAATTCCAGCGCTGCGGTTTTTCAAGGAAGAACATAATATTTGATGACACGATACATCTGTATTCACGGACATTTTTATCAGCCTCCAAGAGAAAACCCATGGCTGGAAGAAGTAGAACTTCAGGATTCCGCCTATCCCTATCACGATTGGAATGAGCGTATAACGGCGGAGTGTTATGCTCCGAATACCGCTTCACGGATAACGGATTCGGAGAACAGGATTATCGATCTCGTCAACAACTACTCAAAAATCAGTTTCAACATTGGGCCGACGCTGTGTGCTTGGATGGAGCGCCATAAGCCCGATGTGCTGGAAGCAATTATTGCCGCCGACAAAGCAAGCAAAGAACGGTTTTCTGGACACGGGTCTGCCATTGCGCAAGTGTACAATCATATGATCATGCCGCTTGCCAACCGGCGGGACAAATACACACAGGCATATTGGGGAATCATAGATTTTGAGAAAAGATTTGGAAGATTCCCGGAAGGCATGTGGCTTCCTGAGACCGCCGTTGACATCGAAACACTCGAAGTGCTTGCAGAGTTGAAGATCAAATTTACGATTCTTGCGCCCCGCCAGGCCTGGAGGATCAAAGACCTTTCCGCAGACAATGCATGGAAAGAGGTCGGCGAGCGGGTTGATCCTACTAGGGCATATCTCTGCCAGCTTCCATCTGGAAAGACTATCAATCTGTTTTTCTATGATGGCCCGATTTCCCAGGAAATGGCGTTCGGCAAATTACTAGAGCATGGCGAGAGGTTTGCAGATCGGCTCATCTCTGCATTCAATGATTCGAGGACATGGCCGCAGCTGGTTCATGTGGCAACGGATGGTGAGTCGTATGGACACCATTCGAAATTTGGCGATATGGCCCTTGCGTATTGTCTATACCAAATAGAATCGATGCAGCAGGCACAATTGACAAATTATGGAGAGTATCTCGAAAAACATCCGCCGGCGTATGCCGTCGAGATTCTTGAAAATTCTTCGTGGAGCTGTAACCACGGTATTGAACGGTGGCGTAACGATTGCGGATGCAATTCCGGACGGCAAGGCTGGACACAAGCATGGAGAAAGCCGTTGCGTGACGCGCTGGATTTTCTCAGGGATGAAAGCGCCACTCTTTTTGAGCAGGAGGCTTCACAATATCTCACAGATCCATGGAAAGTACGCAGCGAATATCTTGAAGTCATTCATGATCGATCCCGTGACGATGTAAAACGGTTTCTCGCACGCAGGGCGACGCATGAACTATCTCATGAAGAAACAGTGCGTGTATTGAAATTTCTTGAAATACAGAGAAACTGCATGCTGATGTATACCAGTTGCGGTTGGTTCTTTGACGAGATATCGGGTATTGAGACCACGCAAGTACTGCGCTATGCCGCAAAAGCAATGCAGGATATTCAATCACTCGTCGAGCGGTCATTGGAACCGGACTTTCTTGAAAAGCTTGCCGCAGCCCCCAGCAATATTCTCACCCATGGCGGCGAAGTATATCAAAGGTATGTAAAACCGGCGAGTGTTGATTTAATTCGGGTTGGTGTTCATTATGGAATCTCGTCCTTGTTTACTGTGCATCCTCAGGTAACGCGGCTCTATTGTTATTCGGTAGAAAATGAGTTCTATAAAAAAATTGGAAACGGCAAAATTAAGGCAGCGATAGGTAAAATCAGAGTTGCATCGGCAATCCATGGGGAAGAAAACATCATTTCATTTGCCGTGGTTCATTTTGGCGATCACAATATCAACGGCGGCGTCCGCATCTTTATGGGAGACGACGCGTTCTTGAAAATGCAGAACGACCTCACCGCTGCTTTTGAGCAGGGTAATATCACGGAGTTTTTACGTCTTATGCTTCATCATTTTGGATCGAATAACTATTCGTTGCAGCATTTATTCCGGGATGAACAACGTCAAATTCTACGGGACGTCCTGAGCGATACACTTCAAGTGGCAAAGTTTACTCTTCGAACGATGTACGAAAACAACTATGCAATAATGACATTTCTTCAGGGTCTGCAGCATCCGATCCCTCCCCCGTTTGTTATCCCTGCTCAATTAGTCATCAGTGACCAGGTTGTAGCGTTATTCGATTCTCCTTCCCTGGATCTGGAAAAAATTCAAGCACTTGCACTGCAGGCAGAGAAGTTATCGATAAAATTTCAATTGCTGGACGAAATACAATTTAAGGTGAGTCAATGGATTACCAGCCGTATCGAGACTTTCAGCAGACATCCATTTGATACGCAGCTTCTTGAAGATATGGATCGATCGTTAACGGTGATTTCATCGCTGCATCTTGACCTCAATCTATGGAAAGCACAAAATACATACTTTGCCATGAGTAAAACGATTTATCCCGTTCAAACACAAAAAGCACAGCTCGGCGATCTCTCCGCCCAGCGTTGGATTACTCTCTTTTTGAATGTCGGTATCCATGTCCATGTGAAAGCATAATGAAGAATATTCCCTCAGCTACATACCGTCTTCAATTTCATCCGGGTTTCAAGCTTTCAGCAGCTGAAGCGCTTGCAGAGTATTTTCATCATCTGGGGATTTCCCACATCTATGCCTCGCCGATTTTCGCGGCACAGAGAGGGAGCACGCATGGGTACAATGTAACGGATCCCAACGAAATTAATATAGAGCTGGGTACTGTTCAACAATTCGAACATCTCCTTGCGGTTATGAAAGAACATGGAATCGGCTGGATTCAGGACATTGTCCCCAACCATATGGCATTTGACAGCGAGAATAGAATGTTGATGGATGTTCTGGAATATGGGATGGCATCTTCCTTCTATGCGTTCTTCGATATCGATTGGAACCATCCGTACGACACGTTAAAAGGAAAAATTCTTACACCATTTCTCGGCAAATTCTACGGCGATTGTCTCGAGAGCGGTGAAATTCAGGTTCTCTATAGCGAGAGAGGATTCAGCGTCCGGTATTACGAACTGAAATTTCCTCTATGTATTGCGTCGTACCCAAAATTCTTATCGTCTGATCTGTATAGACTGGAAGCAGACTTGGGAAAGGACCACCCCGATTTCCATCGATTTGTCACGCTGATCGCATCCTTTCAATTGTCGTACAGCCAAAGTGATCCCGGGAAATACCGTGAATACATTGAATCTTCCAAGAATGTTCTCTGGCGTTTGTACAACTCGAGTCCCAACATCAAAGCATTCATTGACGGGAACCTTGAGCTTGTAAATGGAAAAAGGGGGGACCCCGGTTCTTGGAACAGTCTCGATGAACTCTTAGCGGAACAGCTTTACAGGCTGTCTTTCTGGAAAGTCGCGACAGAGGAGATCAATTACAGACGGTTCTTCAATATCAATCAGTTGATTTCTGTCCGGGTGGAAGATGAACGAGTATTTCGTTCCACGCACTCCCTGATCTCCAAATTGCTCTGGAAGGGAGATTTTTCCGGTGTGCGGATAGATCATATCGACGGGTTATTTGATCCTGAACAGTATCTTCAACGCCTGCGGGAGAGCAATCCGGAGAGTTATCTTGTCGTGGAAAAAATACTTCATCCCGATGAGGAGCTGCCTGCACGCTGGACGGTAGAAGGCACGACAGGATACGATTTTCTGAATCATGTCCATGGTGTGCTCTGCGAGAGACAAAATGATAAACGTTTTGAACGAATCTACTCACGGTTTATTGCCCGCTTTCTTCAATATGAATCGCTTGTGGCCGATAAAAAGAGGCTTATCATCGGGCGCCATATGGCCGGCGATATCGATCAGCTTGCCAACCTTCTCAAGCGTCTCTCCGGCAAAGACAGGTTTGCCCGAGATATTACGTTATACGGATTAAGACGGGCGCTGGTCGAGATTTTGGCCCTGTTCCCGGTGTACAGGACCTATATCAATCAACAACCGATAGAAGAAACGGATCGAAAATATATCAATGAGGCCATCAAGAGAGCAAAAGAGACAGCTCCTGCACTCATCCTTGAATTAGAATTCATTGAGCGATTTCTCCTTCTTGATGTTCCCGCCCGGATTTCTCCTGCCGAACAGAAAGAATTGCTGAACTTTGTTATGAGATTTCAACAGCTTTCCGGCCCCCTCATGGCAAAGGGACTTGAAGATACGGTTTTCTATATATACAACAAACTTATCTCGTTGAATGAAGTCGGCGGCAGCCCCAATCGTTTCGGAATCTCGCTTGTCGAATTTCATTACTTCAATAAGAAGAGAGCAGGCCGCTGGCCTCATACGATGAATGCCACCTCAACTCACGATACCAAACGCGGAGAAGATGTGCGGGCAAGACTCGCCGCTCTCTCCGAGCTGCCGAATGAATGGGGGGGGAAACTGGCAACGTGGTATAAATTGAATAAAAGCAAAAAAGAAAACGTGAAGTTCAGAGAAATTCCGGAAAAGAATGACGAATATTTTCTCTATCAGACGCTCCTGGCAGCGTTTCCATTCGACGAACAAGAAAAATCCGAGTTTATCGACCGGATGAAACGTTACATGATCAAGGCAGTGAGAGAAGCGAAGGTCCATACCGCTTGGCTGAAGCCGGATGAAGCATACGAGAACGGATTCGCTTCGTTCATCGAAAGGATCCTGACACCTTCTGAAGACAATAGATTCTTGACTGATTTTATTCCTTTTCAAAAGAAAATAGCCCATTACGGGGTATTGAACTCTCTCTCACAAACTATTTTGAAACTTACCTGCCCCGGTGTTCCGGACTTCTATCAGGGGAGTGAACTCTGGGATCTCAACCTTGTCGATCCTGATAATCGGCGGCCTGTGAATTATGAACTGCGGAAGAACTACCTTGCACAGATGGCAGAACGTGAGGAAAAAGATCTGTCCGAATTTTTGAGGGAACTACTGATGAGCGCCTATGACGGCCGCGTCAAAATGTATCTTATTTTCCGTCTCCTTCACATGCGCCGGGAGCACAAAGAGCTTTTTCAAACTGGGACGTATCTTCCCCTTACGACCCATGGAAAGCATAAGAACCATGTTATTGCCTTTGCCCGGCAGAGCGGGAGCCAATGGTCGGTGACGGTTGCTCCCCGTTTTTATGCATCTTTGATTGATGAACATAGTATACCACTTGGAACGCAGGTATGGGAGGATACAACAATAGAAATTCCAGAACATGCACCAGACACATGGAGACGTGTACTTTCGAACAAGGTACTGAAGAGTAATCGAAAGATGAATCTTTCTGGCGTGTGTGAAGATTTTCCGGTTGCCCTTCTGATAGGAGGCGATCACTAAACACTCATAAGCAGTAAACAATAGTAGTTTCAAGTGTATGAAAGGCTAAAATCGCATCTCCCTTTGCGGGTGGATTAGTCACTATGAGGCCGTCGGTCAATGCACGTTTCGTTGCCCCGTGATTGAGGATATAGATCTTTTCCTGTCATGCTGATCATGAGGTTCACCTTCTCTCGCTGATGAAAAAAAGTCTCTTCATATCATCGCCATCCAGATTTCTTCCTGTTCCCTTTCGTGTATTGGGATGATCTTGAATTATACCTCTGACCGGTTCAAGAGCAGAAGATAAAACGGGATGATCGTATTCAACATATAGACTATGGACAACAGAGCACATAACTGGTTTTTTCCGTTGCACTCAGCTTCTCATAGCAAAATCATAGCGCTTTGGGCCGGGCCTATTGTCGCGGCGGTTCTGATATCCTTTTTCCATCCCGATAGAACTCATCCGGAGATAGGATATACTCTGGCAATAGCAGTATGGATGGCTATCTGGTGGATATCCGAAGCAGTTCCCCTGGCAATCACTTCATTGCTCCCGGTACCACTTTTCCCGCTCCTCAGTATTATGGATGGTCAAGCCGTTTCTTCGGCCTATTTCAACCACGTGATTTTCCTTTTCATTGGAGGATTTCTGATAGCGCTTGCAATGCAGCGATGGAATCTCCACAAACGGATTGCTCTCACCATCCTCAACATAGCTGGCACCGGAAAATCGAGATTGCTCTTGGGGTTTATGCTTGCAACAGCCTTGTTAAGTATGTGGATGTCGAATACTGCTACGGCGATGATGATGGTTCCTATTATGATATCAGTTCTCACAGAAATTGAACCAGAGCCTGCAACAAAGAAGTCGTTTTCATTGGGTCTCCTGCTCGGAGTAGCCTATAGTGCATCCATCGGAGGAACGATGACCCTGGTAGGGACACCCCCCAATCTTTCATTTCTCCGGATCTACCAGGTCATGTTTCCCCATGCTCCGTCAATCACGTTCTTGCAGTGGATGCTGTTTGCTCTTCCCACTGGACTTCTTTTACTTGTTGCTGCTTTTATTTTATTGTACCTGAAGTATATCAAAGGTACTGCGACGAACCAGGCTGCAAAAGATTTGCCGCTATTGCAGATGAAGAAAGACCTTGGCCCGATGAGCCGGGAGGAAAGAATTGTCTTGATCAGTTTTCTTCTGATGGCACTGCTGTGGATTACCCGCTCTGATATTGAGATTGGGGCAACTGTCCTAAAGGGTTGGGCATCATTCTTCGGTAAACCAGCATTTATTAATGATGGTACCGTCGCTATTGCATTGTCGCTTCCGCTTTTCATGATATCTGCAAAGGGACATGCCGGATCGAGGATTATGGACTGGGAAACGGCCAGCCATCTGCCATGGGATATTGTTCTGCTGTTTGGGGGCGGATTTGCACTGGCAAACGGATTCAGAGATTCAGGATTATCTCTTTGGCTGGGAGGACAATTGCAGGGGATTTCCGTTTTATCCCCGATTCTCATTATTCTGATTATCTGCCTATTCGTCACTTTTTTAACCGAATTAACATCCAATACTGCGACGACTGAAATGATGCTCCCGGTATTATCAGGCATGGCAATCGCCACTCATACTCATCCGTTATTGTTCATGGTGCCGGCTACGTTATCGGCCTCGATGGCGTTCATGCTGCCGGCAGCAACCCCTCCGAATGCGATCATATTCGGAACGCGGCGCATCACAATTTCGGAGATGGCACGAACCGGTTTCTGGTTAAACCTTATCGGGGCCGCGATCGTCACAGCCCTCTTCTATTTTCTCGGATCAGCAGTTTTTAATATTAGCCCCGGGGAATTCCCCGTGTGGGCGGTTCAATCTGTGAAATAGTTTCTGATCCACAGACTGATTTCACTGCAACGATGGTTATCAATGCTTGATTTTTTCAACCGATAACCAGCGGAGAAATTGCAGAGGTTGTTTTTTCTGTGAAACCGTTGCATCTTTTCCTAAAATATTGATAATTAGATTTGTCTTCATAGTCTGATGAAAAGAGAGTCTCTTCATATCATCGTTCTCATGGTGTTCTCCTGTTCAATTTCCTCTGCACAGGATGCTCTTGAAATCATCCGTAAAGCAGATGAACTCATGCGCGGCAAGAGTTCGTACGCACAGATCACGATGACCATCGTGAAACCGGAGTGGCAGCGGAAGATGACGATGAAAGCCTGGAGTCTTGAACCAGATTATTCGATGATCTACGTTTTAGCACCGGCACGCGACAAAGGAACTGTTACACTGAAGCGCGGCAACGAAGTCTGGAATTGGCTCCCCTCGGTTCAAAAAGTTATCAAGATTCCGCCATCGATGATGCTGCAGTCGTGGATGGGATCGGATTTTACCAACGATGATCTCGTTCGCGCCTCTTCCATAGTCACGGATTACACGCATACATTGCTCGGAAGCGAAGCGTACGAAGGAGTCGAATGTTATAAAATCCAGCTCATACCGAAACCGGAAGCAGGAGTTGTTTGGGCAAAGGTCGTCGTCTGGATTTCCATCAAAGGGTTCCTGGAATTAAAGACCGACTATTTTGATGAGGATGGAAAATCGGTAAAGTCGTTTGTAGGAAGCAAGGTGAAGTCCTTCGGTGATCGTCAGCTTCCTGCGCACTGGGAAATGATTCCGAACGACAGTCCCGGCAACAAGACCATTCTCGAATATGATGACCTCAAATTCAATATTTCGATGAATGAGGATTATTTTTCCCTGCAGAACATGAAACGTGTCCACTAGGCGTGCGGATCGGCAATGAACCTATTCCTGCATCTTGCATGGCGGAACCTCTGGCGGAATAAACGACGGACCCTGATCTCTACCTCGTCTGTGTTCTTCGCCGTACTTCTCGCACTCATTATGCGTTCCATGCAGAATGGTTCCTACGATTACATGATTCAATCATCAGTAGGACTGTATCTGGGATATATCCAGATTCACGGCGAGGGGTACTGGGATAAACGGTCGATTGACCAAAGCATCGTCGTGGAAGCAGAGAAACTACAATCCTTCGCATCGAATCCCCAGGTCACGCATGTCGTTCCCCGTTTGGAATCATTCGTCTTACTTTCGAAAGGGGTCTCCACAAAGGTAGCACAAGTCATCGGTATAGATCCTCCACGTGAAGATGCGATGACCGGCCTTGCCCATCGTATCCATGCGGGTCGGTTTTTACAGAAGAACGATACCGGAATTCTTTTAGGAACCGGATTGGCAAAATTCCTTAACGCTCATTGCGGAGACAGCGTCGTCATTTATGGACAGGGATTTCATGGCGTTACTGCCGCTGCGAATGTTCCTGTCGTGGGAATCCTGAAATTTCCCCTGCCGGATCTCGACAATACCATGTCCTACCTTTCGCTGGAATATGCCCAGTGGCTTTTCGATGCCCCGGGAAGAGTGACCTCTGTCGCTCTGATGATTTCCTCCCAAGCCCAGCTGGCAAACGTTCGATCACAAATAGAACGCATGGCTGGAGAAAAAACAGAAGTAATGACGTGGCAGGAAATGATGCCGGAACTTGTTCAGTCCATCCAGGCGGATAGCGCCGGCGGCATTCTCATGCTTCTGATTTTGTACATTGTCATTGGCTTTGGTATTTTTGGAACAATTATGATGATGACGAACGAACGATCGAGAGAATTTGGAGTGCTGATTTCCATAGGGATGAAACGATGGAAACTGATCACCGTGACCGTCATGGAAACCATCATGATCTCACTTCTCGGTGCTGGTGTCGGTATGGTTGTCGGTATTCCTGTCCTGTGGTATCTCTATTTGCATCCCATCCCGTTAACGGGCGATGCCGCGGCTGCCATGGTCGCCTACGGCTTGGAACCGATAATTCCTTTCAGTATGGCCCCGGGAATATTCATCGCACAAACAGTCATTGTATTTTCTCTGGCCGTGGTCTGTGCGATGTATCCGCTTCTGGTCATCCGAAAACTCAAACCGGTCGCAGCACTCCGGTCATAATGCAAGGTTGAATATGCTCATTGAAATTGCCTGGAAAAATATTTGGAGAAATAAAAAGCGAAGTATTGTGATCCTTACTGCCATCGCCTTGGGATTATCCGGCGGAATATTCTCGACGGGAATCATGGTCGGGATCGCGGAGTCGATGGTCAATAATGCGATTGATGGCGATCTTGCGCATATTCAAATTCATACGAAGGCATTTAAAGATAATCCCTTGATCCAGAATTCCATACCTGGTGCCGACACCGTGATCCAACAACTCCGTTCTCTTGTAGGGATGAAAGGCGTCAGCGGCCGCGTGAAAATCGAAGGAATGGCTTCGTCGCCGGCAACGAATTCAGGGGTAGAGATCGTCGGCATCGCTCCGAAAGCAGAGGCCTCGGTCACCTCCATTGCGGGGAAAATAATGGAAGGATCCTATCTCGATTCCTCGAATAGAAATTCTGTGATCATTGGAAAGAAGCTGGCAGAAAAACTCAACCTGCGCGTGCGATCGAAACTCGTGCTGAGTTTCGCCGGACGCGACGGCAGCATTATCTATGGAGCATTCCGCATCGCCGGCCTGTTTGAAACCGAGTCCGCACTGTTTGATAAATCGCGGGTTTTTGCTCTCGATGAGGACATGACCCGTCTGCTCGGAGGATCGCCGACCGTACACGAGATTGCCATTCGGCTTGTCCAGGGGCAGTCCATGCCGGAGGCCCTCTCTTCGATTCGATCCGCCTATCCGCACCTTGTTGTTGAGAGCTGGAAGGATCTCGCCCCTGAATTGAAACTCACGGCGGAGTTGACGAATGTCACCATGCTGTTCTTCCTGGCTATTATTCTTTTCGGTCTCTTGTTTGGTATCACAAACACGATGCTCATGTCGGTTCTTGACCGTATTCGGGAGTTCGGTATGGTCATGGCTATCGGGATGAAACGAAAACGGGTGTTTGCCCAGATCATCCTCGAAACAATCTTTCTCTCTCTGTCCGGCAGTGGCATAGGCATGGCGCTGGGTGTCATCGTTCTCAGCATTACTCAACACACAGGTATCAATCTGTCCGTGTTTGCTGAGGGATTATCGATCTACGGTATCAGTTCCATGTTATATCCGTCGGTTCCGCTGGAATTATATTTTGAATTGGGGGTTCTCATCGTCCTCACTGCTCTTGGTGCGGCGGTGTATCCGGGAATAAAAGCTACACGCTTGAAGCCGGCTGAGGCCATTAGAACGTATGCGTAACATTCACGAGGATATCATGGGAAGAGAACTATGAGCATCATTACCTTGAAGGAAATTGAAAAAATCTACAACCACACTTCCGTTCCGGTCCCGGCACTCAAAGGGATAACGATGAATGTTGAGAAGGGAGATTTTCTGGCAATTGTCGGACCGTCGGGTTCAGGGAAGACAACGCTGCTCAATATCATCGGTGGACTGGACCAGCCGACTCAAGGAACGGTGCTGATCGATGGAACGGATATTTCCAGCATGAAGCCGGACGCGTTGATCGAATTTCGTCTCAACCATATCGGATTTGTTTTCCAGGCCTATAATCTGATTCCTGTGTTGACCGCAATGGAAAATGTTGAATTCATTATGCTCTTACAAAATGTTCCCAAAGCCGAACGGGACAAACGAGCGGTGGAGATTCTCTGCAGCGTCGGATTGGAAGAACGGATGCATAGCAAGCCCTCGGAATTATCCGGCGGTCAACAGCAGCGGGTTGCTGTGGCGCGCGCGCTTGCTTCGTGTCCATCGTTTGTCCTTGCCGACGAGCCAACCGCAAATCTCGATTCCGCCTCTGCCGAATCGCTGCTCGACATCATGGAACACTTGAATCAAACTCAATCGATGACCTTCTTATTTTCTACTCACGACCCACGGGTGATGAAGCGTGCTCATAGGATTGTTACGCTGGAAGATGGGTGCCTCATTTCCGACCAGGAAACGCATCCGCATACCACATGAAATATTTCTGGTTCCTCAGTGTCATTCTCGTGGCTGTCTCATGTGCTCAACCGAGTAAAAATCCGTTTGAAGCCGGAGGATATGTCAAATATCTCTATAGTCATTCGGATATTCCTGTATTTGGAATTCTCAACGATCATGTGCTTCACAGCCGCTTGAATACAAAATGGTATACGACAGACGCATGGACATTCGCCTGCGACATTCGTGCTCGAGCATGTACCGGGGGGACGGTAGAGCACACACCGCAATTTGTCGATCACATCCGCGGCAATTACAATGGTGCCGATGTCGATGCAATACTCTGGAACTCACCATCTTCTGTAGGGTATGCGGAGATTGACCGGTTATGGGCTGATTGGAACCGGGGGCAATGGCAAATGACGGCAGGGCGGCAGCGGCTGGTGCTGGGGACCAATCTTGTGTGGAATCCGACGGATATCTTCAATCCCTACTCCATCCTCGATTTTGATTATGAAGAACGGCCGGGATTTGATGGAGCACATGTACAATATTACCTTGGCCCTCTTTCGAAAGTAGAAATTGCAGTGAAGCCAGGGAAAACATCCTCCAGTTCTGCCGCCGTTGCCGTGTATACCACCAATGTGCGGGAGTATGACGTCCATCTTCTCGCTGCGCAGCGGAGCGGGCTCTGGCTGTTGGGAGGATCGTGGGCGGGTGATATTGCAGGAGGCGGCTTCCGGGGTGAAGCAACAGTCTCACAAAAACCCGTGCAGACACTTCCAGGTGTTTATGATGTTACTGCGACAGATGGAACCATGTCATCAGCAGCCCTTTCTGTCGACTATACATTTTCCAGTTCATTGTACCTCCACATCGAATCGCTCTTCAATAGCGCAGGAACAACGAGCGATGCAGGATTGTTTGCCATACAATCACACACGCTCGGACTTCTTTCTCCGGCACGCTGGTCTTTGTTCTCCGAAATTGCCTATAACCTCACACCACTTCTGCGAGGCTCTTTTTTTTCTATTCTCAATCCAACGGATCATTCCTACGTTCTTGTCCCATCTCTCACCTGGTCTGCGCTAACCAATCTCGACCTCATGATTCTCGTGCTTGCATTTCGGGGTGATGCATTGACAGAGTTTGCGGGCTACGGTGAAAGTGGTTATCTTCGTGTGCAATGGTCTTTTTAGGACGTGGCAAGAGTCTCGGCGGTTTCTTCAATATGAATTCTTTGTTCTCAACGTGCTTCTGCCTATATTTGTAGAGGCAGGTTCTCATGATACCTTCGAGATCGTCCATATGGTTGATGCTTCCTTATAGTCAAACTGTCAGGATTCCATGGAACGGATAATTATTGTTGATCCGCAGCTTGAGTATTGGAGGGAATTGCTGCAAGAAGTTTCGAAGAAGGATATTGAAATTCATTCTTATCGCACGTTCAAGGCAGCACAGGAATCTCTTGCGATACATCCAGTGCTTCTTGTGATCCTTCATGTTTCAATTCCAGACGCCAACGCCATTGAGACGACATGGATACTCAGGCAAAAACTCAAAGCACCGGAAGTCGTCATCATTGCCGATTCTCCGAATGCAGATGATGCCGAGCAAGCTATTCGAAGCGGGGCATGGGAATATCTCCTTCGTCCCAAGAATGCAACATCTCTTCTTCCACTTATCAAGAGAATTGCCGAATATTCAGCTAGCGCGAGAAAAGCCAATGTTCAGGATGACCATAAAGTTGCTTTATTTGAGGGAATCGTCGGCGAGAGCCCTAAAATTAAAACCTGCCTGTCACTTGCACAGCAAGCCGCAAAGAGCGATGCTCATGTCCTGATCCGAGGCGAGACGGGGACCGGAAAAGAAATTCTTGCGTGGGCGATACATAAGAACAGCCTGAGGGCAAATAAGAATTTTGTCGTTGTCGATTGCGCTGCATTACCGGAGACGCTTGTCGAGAGCACTCTCATGGGACACGAACGCGGAGCGTTTACCGGTGCTGATAAAGTACAAGACGGGCTTATCAGGCAAGCTGATGGAGGAACATTATTTTTGGATGAGGTTGGGGAACTGCCGCTCGCCATCCAGAAATCGTTCCTTCGCGTTTTAGAGGAACGCCGGTTCCGTCGCGTGGGAGGGAATGAAGAAATCTCAAGCGATTTCCGGTTACTCTCTGCCTCTAATAAAAACCTCGACCTCTTAGTCCAAGAAGGAAAATTCCGCGAAGATTTATTATTCCGTCTTCGTTCCTTTACGATTGAACTCCCATCCCTCAATGAACGGAAAGAAGATATCAGGCATATCATTCATTTCCATTTGCCGCGTCTCTGTAATCGCATCAGCAAAGATCTGAAAGAAGTATCTGAAGAATACTATGCTGCCCTTATGGCATATTCCTGGCCGGGGAACGTCCGTGAACTTGTGAATGCGCTCGACCGGTCGATTGTTGCCGCCCGGAACGAATCTATGTTGTTTCCTCAGCACTTGCCGACATATCTTCGCGTTTCTTTGGCCCGCGAAAAAGCAACACAGGGAAATTCCGGCAACATCATAGGAGAACAGCAAGAAATAAAACCACTCAGGCCACTTCAAGAAGTGCGGGATGCCAAGCTTGCGCAGGTTGAAGAAGAGTATCTTCGTCAACTCCTACAGGCCGTCAAGGGAAACATTCCCGAGGCGTGCCACATTGCCGGGCTTTCTCGTTCAAGGCTATATTCATTGTTGAAGAAGTACAGCGTGTCGCAAACGACCAACAAAGATTCTCGTCATAGCCAAGAGAACTCTCCATGAATCCATTGTATCAAGTTTTCGACAAAATAAAGAACTTTCTGTCCTATCCGTTATTCCGGCTCGGGCAGGCAGAGATTAGTCTTTGGACAATGATCTCATTGCTTCTGCTGTTTATTGCCATGATTGTGGTTTCCCGTTTGTTCAGGAAATGGATTATCGATCACATTCTCAGAAAGGCGAATATCAGCGCCCCTATGCAGCAGACCGTGGGGACGTTTACCCAGTACCTGATCATGTTGGTTGGATTGATAATTATTTTTCAAACGGTGGGAATTGATCTTACTGCATTAAACGTTTTGGCTGGTGCTATTGGTATTGGTGTTGGTTTCGGGTTGCAGGATATTGCGAATAACTTTATCAGTGGACTTATCATACTTCTCGAGCGTCCCGTCAAGGTTGGCGACCGCATTGAAGTAGGTTCTGTCGATGGAGACGTTGTCCGCATTGGTGCACGCAGCACCACGGTACTCACGAATGACAATATTGCCATCGTTATTCCCAATTCACGACTTATTTCTGAGAACGTTGTCAATTGGAGCCACAATAACGAAGAGGTTCGTTTTCATATTCCAGTCAGCGTTGCCTATGGAAGTAATCTACAGCTTGTCAGCAAGGTCTTATGGGAAATCGCCCTGAATAATCCTGATGTGTTGAAAACTCCTGAGCCTGAGGTACGGTTCCTTTCGTTTGGTGATAGTGGATTATTTTTTGAATTGCTTGTATGGACTGAAACGCAGACTCATGTAAAACAGGTTCTCATCAGCAAACTCAATTTTGCCATTGATAATAAGTTCAGAGAATACGGTATTCAGATTCCCTTTCCTCAGAGGGATGTTCATATACGAAGCAGAAAGAATGAAGAGTTGTAGTGAATAATGTCTATCGAAAGGTGAATTATGGCGCGGAGAAACCAGATCTATAAACTTCGAATGGGAATTTTATTCCTGCTGGCGATAGGATATCTGACCATCGTGCCGGCTCAGTCCGATTCTCTCGTGACAGCAAAAACAATCCCTGCTCCCGTTGTACTGGCGAACGATACATTGTTGTTTCTTCATACAAACATTGGTCCTTTCTCACCGCAAGAACGGGCCGCCGCAGTCAATGCAAAACTTGAGAATGTTATGAGAACAGGAGCCGATAAGCAGGATACACTCTCGGCTCAGGAATCCGGCGGGATGACAAATATTGTCCTCGATACATTGATACTCATGTCAATCACTGATGCAGATGCGCAGATTGCTGGAAAACCACGCCAGAAGCTGGCTGAATCATATATTCAGCAAATTGAACCAAAGCTTATCTTCGTAAAAAAACAATATTCCATAACAAGCCTTTTGACCGACATCGCATTTGGATTGATAGCGTTGCTAGTGTGTATTATTCTTTTCTGGCTTATGGCACGATACTTTCCCCGAATATATACTGCTTTAGAAAAATTCACAAGAGTTATTGCCAGACCCATAACCGTATTTTCATATCGCCTAATCACTCCTGAGTTCGTCTCTGATGTTGTTATTGTTTTAACAAGGGGAATGCGACTTGCATTGTCACTCGCACTTTTATATTACTGGATCACGTACACTCTTTCTCTATTTCCCTGGACAAGTAATTGGAACGTGAAGCCATTGCTTAGAGGAGTGATGTTGTCAGGTTTGCTAACTATTGCGCTAATAGCAGTTGTCAAAGGAATTCAACGACTTTCTCAATCCCTATCAACCCGTATTCCGCTTTGGAAGGGAACGCTCATTAAACCAATTACTCTCAAAAATATTCACCTCTTGACTGAAGAACGCATTGTAGAAATGCTTTTATTGGCAAATAAAGCTCTCACTTTTGTTATTCTCATCATTACGGGATATTTTTATTTCACGTTACTTTTCAATTTTTTTGAATTCACAGAAACGTGGGCTTCCGCTCTTTTTCATTTCATAGCTAACCCTCTGTTTTCTGCGCTCGGGGCGTTCATCAGCTACCTGCCGAATTTATTCTCCATTCTTGTCATCATCGGGATTACCAGGTACCTCACCAAGTTTGTGCATTTTATTTTCGGTGAAATTGGCAAGGGCACAATTTCATTCCCGAGGTTTCACCGAGATTGGGCAGAGCCAACATATAAAATTACAAGATTCTTAATTTTTATCTTTGCAGCCATCGTTATCTTTCCATACCTGCCTGGATCTAATTCACCGTTCTTTCAAGGTATTTCTGTCTTTGTGGGCGTCTTGTTTTCGCTCGGGTCAAGTTCGGCTATTTCAAATATCGTTGCCGGTGTCGTTCTTACCTATATGCGGCCTTTTAAGGTGGGTGATCGGGTTAAAATCGCAGACACCATGGGTGATGTTATGGAGAAAACTCTTCTCGTGACGAGAGTCCGCACGATCAAAAATGTCGACATCACCATACCTAATTCCATGGTGTTAAGCAGTCACATTATTAATTTCAGCTCTTCAGCTCAAGACCGCGGGCTGATCCTGCATACCAGCGTGACGATTGGATATCATGCCCCATGGAAACAGGTTCATACTTTGCTTATCGATGCCGCAAATGCGACTGAGAATATTTTGAAAGAGCCAAAACCATTCGTTTTTCAGACAAGCTTAGACGACTTTTATGTTAACTATGAGTTAAATGCATACACAGAGTCCCCGAATGTGATGGCAACAACATATTCGGACCTTCACCAGAACATTCAAGATAAATTTAATGAAGCCGGTGTTGAAATCATGTCGCCGCATTATGCGGCAATGCGTGATGGAAACCAGACGACAATTCCAGAAACGTATTTGCCTAAGTCATATCAAGCACCGGCATTTCGTATTATTCCGGCTGATAGTTCTTTGAAAAAGACCGATAAGACTGAATAGGTTGTGTCTAATTCAAAGATGATGAACTTACAAACGATCTATGACTATCGTTCAAACAATAGCAATCCTTTTAACGGTAGCAGCGATGGCGAGCTATATCAATCATCAGTATCTCCGATTTCCGCAGACTATAGGACTGATGATCATTACACTTACAGTGTCGGTGATTCTCGTCCTTCTTGGTTTCTTCCATATAGTAGATCTGACTTCCTCAGCAGCTTTTGTTCATTCGATAGATTTCAACGAAGCATTTCTCCACGGCATGCTGGCCCTGCTTCTTTTTGCAGGTGCACTCCACATTAACATTGAAGATCTTAAGAATCAAATATTTCCAATTGCCATTCTCTCAACCGTTGGCGTTCTTCTGGCGACATGTATCACAGGCCTCTTTTTTTGGATCGTGGCAGGATGGCTGGGCACTGACCTTCCGTTGATCTACGCGTTGCTCTTTGGCGCACTCGTTTCACCTACTGATCCAATCGCGGTTATGGGCATTTTAAGAAAAGCTGGTGCACCCAAATCGCTCGAAACGAAAATAACCGGTGAATCGCTTTTTAACGATGGCGTCGGCGTGGTACTATTTTTAACGATTTTTGATATTACGTTTTCAAAAAATACTCTCGCTCCAAGCGGAATTGCAGTATTTCTTACTACAGAAGCTGTTGGTGGTATTATTTTTGGATGGTTAATCGGATGGATTTTCTATCGCCTCCTCAAATCTGTTGATGCGTATCAGGTTGAGATTCTTCTTACTCTTGCACTCGCCGTTGGAGGATATGCCCTGGCCGAAGTGCTGCACGTCTCCGCGCCTATTGCCATTGTTGTAGCAGGACTCTTCATCGGGAATCAAGGGAGAGAATTTGCGATGTCGGATAAGACACGCGAACACCTTGACACCTTCTGGGAACTTATCGATGAAATAATGAATGCCGTTCTTTTTGTCCTCATCGGTCTTGAAGTCATTGCCATCCACGTAAATCAGGCAAATGGATTCACAGCTCTAGCTGCAATATTGATTGTCCTGAGTGCGCGGTTCATCAGTGTGTATCTTTCCATCAGTATGATGCGATTCTTTCGGACATTCAGTAAAGGTATTATTGAAGTATTGACATGGGGCGGATTGCGGGGAGGAATTTCAATAGCTCTTGCTCTTTCCCTTCCACCTATTCCAGAACGAGATATGATTCTTGCATCAACCTATGTCGTTGTTGTGTTCTCCGTGCTTGTTCAAGGGCTCACGGTTGGGAAAGTGATTCGCGCCCGATGTCATATACAATAAAAAATACTGAACCACTTTCAGGAGATGTCATAATGAAATCTTTACATCTAACTATGACGAGGGTATCTCTTTTTGTACTGGGATTCTTTTTCTGGGTCTTCTCCTTTTTGAGTGGGTAAAATCACTCACAAAAAGTGAAGAAGCGCTTGATTTCATTGTGTAATCCAACTGTTTTAGTGATCAATATTTGTGCATACTGAACCTATGCACAAGGAAAAA
>Ga0268276_1000426_pt1 | contig 50185 bp, 38 predicted proteins | sample saktaG_4_FD_190145 | JGI IMG/M metagenome (GOLD analysis project Ga0268276, IMG submission 190145) | Saline water microbial communities from Sakinaw Lake, British Columbia, Canada - sak_2010_1_5_45m | ecosystem: Environmental > Aquatic > Non-marine Saline and Alkaline > Saline ...
CCAATAATGAAGACATATTTGTTTTTTTTTTTTTGTGGTTAGTATTTGTCCATATATACATATTGGCGAACAATCTGATAAACTTTGTAAGTAGCTTTTACATCTCGTAGGCAATAGTCTGATATTTCTTTGATGCGTCCATCTAAGTATGCTTTTTCAACATCTTTAGCTTCAATGTCTCCACCCTTTGGAGTTTGTATTCCAAGTTGATCACAAACTAAATCTAATTTTACTGAATTGGAACTATTCCAATCAGAGACAATTTGCAGTACATCAAAATGCGGATATTTCTGAAACCGTCTTGTATTGGTAAAGTAATTATTAGTTGAAGGCAGTCCATGTATCATTGAACGTTTTAAAATAAAAGGCACATCAAAACTTAAACCGTTGAATGAAATATACATGCCATTTTCAAACTTAGACAAAAAATTCCAGAAAGGTTCTAAAATACCTGTTTTTTCATCCCCGATTAAAGAGAAAGCATCAAAAACGTTATTGTTAGTTTGGCGCATTAATCCTATACAAATAATTTGTCCTAAGAACGGATTAGTGCCCATAAGCATTCTTGTAGCTTCTAATTCAGCTTCAGCGGTGCGCTCTTTGTTCCAAAAATAGCGTTCTAATTTTTTGTTAAGTTCGGTTTGTTGGGCGTCTGAAAGGGGTGTTTGCTGTGGTATTGTTTCTATATCAAAAGTTAATGTTTCCATAATTTAATATAATTGTTTTTCAGTTTAAAGTCAATATATAACATTAACTTAATAGTAACGGTTTCTCTGTCGGGGCAATAATAAATTTATCCATTGCCTGTGGAAACCGTTGTTTTAATTGAGTTTGTAGAAGTTCCGGTGAATTTGTACGAGGCGATAAATGCCCCAGAAGAACAAAAACAACGTTTTTTAAGTCAATAAAATTTTCAATAAAATCTAAGACTTGTTGATTGCTCATATGCCCAAAAGGACTGTCTACACGTTCTTTGTGTTCTTGTACATAATCCTCAAAAGCCCACAAAGATGCTGTGTCATAATCAGCTTCTAAAAAGTAGGCATTACAGTCTTTTAGTGCATTTACCATTACTGGTCCAAAGCTTCCACTGTCTGCCATTATACCAAGTTTTTTCTTTGTAGTTTTTTCATAAATAGTAAATCCTATACTTGCCTCTGCGTCATGCCGTGTACTAAAAGCTGTTATCACAAAATTTCCTATGTCAACCGCTTCGCCGCCTTCAATATGATTAATGATACAATCATTAAATTTTGATTCTTTTACTAAATAGGAAGCTTTTGGCATATAAATTGGACATTGCATTTTGCGTCCCAATATTCCAGCTCCAGCAATATGGTCAGAATGTTCATGAGTAATGAAAACTGCATTTGGTTTAAATTTGTTTGGAGCAGCATCTACAAGTTTTTTATAACTTACTCCGACATCAATTAATATTGATGTTTTATCATTGTAAATTAAGCACGCATTTCCGCGCGAAGAGCTGAATAAAGAATGTACGTACATTATAAAAATTCTGGTTTGATACGTAATACCTTAACGCTTTTACCATTCATTTTTCGAATCACGTTGTCATTATCGTATAATTTATTATTTTCTGCTAATTCTGAAATAACTGCCTTTCTAGCATGAGATAGTTGGCCTTCTCCGGAAGAGCGTAAAAATTTTTGCACCTCACTAAAAGCCGTAGTAGTTAGAATATGCGGTACTTCTATATCTGGACTTTCTGCAATTTTAGCATAATATCCAACAATAGGAACACGTAATTGATCTTCAAGATCGGTTTTCTGATCTTTTTGAAGACGTACCATGCCTGTTGTCATTAATTCCTGCAGAACATGAAGAAATCTTTCAGAAGCTAATTCGGAAGATGCTTCAATTACTATTGATAGTAACCTTGCATTTAACAATACTTCAAAATTTTCTATTTCTTTTTGTGCCTCTCTTGGTGTCCATAAAAATTCAGCAACATATTTAAAACTTGTAGCAAGTAAAGCAATATTTCTAGCTACGCGAACATCGTTAGAAGATCCTTTTACTTTTGGATAAAAAACATGAATATAATCTTCAAGAGTTTTATTTAGCATTATTGGATTAAAAGATAAGGCTTTATGAATATAACGGGCTGTAAATCCAGAATATAGTTTTTTCATTTGCATTACATGTCGACCACATACAAGGTCTTTTTCAACCATTTGAAAGGTAACCGGAACCATTCGTGCTAAATTAGATGCTTCTCCGCCCGGCGTATCTTCACCAGTGGCAGCTATCCAACCACGTACTACATATGTTGGGGCCGTTTCTAGTGTTTGTGTCATACGAGAACGAGCAGTATTATCTGCATAGTTTTGTAATAATGTCAGCGCTGCGCTTTCTGCACTTTGTTTTCCAAACATACGTTTTTTAAAGTCATCAATTAAAAAAAGTGCATCTTTAAAAAAGTATCCTATTCTTCCAAGTACATTAGATGTTGAACTCCATGAAGCTATTGATTCAAAGTTTCCATAAAAATTTTGAAATGCTGACATAGTATAAGACTTACCTTTTCCAGATTCACCGCGAACAAAAAACGAAAAACGTGTTTTGTCGCCCTTGAAGAAAGGAAAAATAATTCCTAAAAAAGTATATGCTAAAGCCATTCGCGTCATTTCATAATTTCCAAGTTTTAATAAATCATCTTTTATGTGCTTTTTTAAGTTTGCAAATGTGGTATCATCTAAAATTTGTAAATCAAGAGCACTAGCAAATTCTTCTGCCGATAAATCAACTATGATATCATCATTCTTAAAAACACCGTTTTTATTTATTAGAACTGAAGGTGAACGATACACATCAGGATATTCTAGGTCTGGCTGAGTTTTATCATATCCAAATTGTTTTAATACAACTGTTTCTTTTGTTTTAGAAAATTTATTAATGGCATGCCTTACTGTTGTGATATTATCAATTAAAAGACCATCAGGTCCGAGGATTTGATAAATATATGCTTTAAGCCTATTATCATCTACATAATCTTCATGATTTATTTGAATATCTGCATGAAATTTATGTTTTTGAATTGTCCCTTTATAGAAATCAATATGCTGAATACCATCACTTACTTTTAATCTTTCATTTAATTGCATATGAAAAGAAGAAAGCTGCCTAGTTATAGTTTGACCTTTTTGAGTATTTATATGCTCATAGTAGCAATTACCATTTTTAAATAGAAAGTCTAATTTATTTGTTGCAGAAATATCAGCTTCAGCTTCTGTTGTTTTCCAATGATAAAATGCAATAGGACTTTTAGCTGCTCCTATTTCTTTACAAGTTTTAAGACAGATCGGACCATACTTCAAGTCTTGCAATTTATTACACGTAATAGGACAATAGCCTGTTTGCTCTCCGCCCTCATCACGAATTTTTTGTTTCATGTGATCAAGCTGCTCAAGCGTTTTTTGTGCGTTATAATTTTTCATTTTCTTTAAGAATTGTTCGTGAATAAACTCTTCTCCGCCTTCAGTATTTAAAAATAAATATCCAAGAACTTCTCTAAAGAAATTCGGAGCTTCTTGTTTGGCAATGCATGTATCCCAAAAAGTTCTCATAGCAACGCATCTATTTAATATATCAAGATATGCAGCGTTTACTTGTTTAAATTGTTGAAGACTTGTATATTGAATTGTTTGTAAATTAATAATATCAATAAAATCACTGTTAGCTTGTGCTTTATGATGATATCCACAAGGACCTTTAACCAAACTTCCCCAGTTATTTTCTGATACCTTGCCTTGTTTTGGAAAAAGTTCCCAAGCAATTCCTTCATCAACTGCTGTCATGTCTTTAAAAATATCTTCTAAACCTGTTTTTACAACTGTTGCATCTACAGGTTGTTCAAAAAAGATCCATACATGATATCCTTTAAATCCAGAAAATTCAATATAAGAATGCATACCATATTGTAAAAAATGTTCTTTAACGATATTAGCTTGTTGAAGTAGTCTATCTTTCCAAACATTTAAATCAAAACCTATTGCCGAGTATACTTCTTTTTTTATATCGATATCTATAACGGCCCATTTAATTGTGTTATCAATGGGTTTTAATTGATATAAACCAATTGTTTGACGACCGGCAAGATGGGCAGCAATGATGGCATCATCAATTTGTGCATGCTCCGGATAATAGGTCCCATTGGGGCGCTGTATAGCATATACATCAGAGCGATGCACAAAAAGTTTTTTGAATATTTTTACGTCCATATGTTATTTTATATTAATTTCGTGCCAGGCTACTTTCTTATGTTTAACAAGATTTCGTATGTCACTTTGTTTTTTAGAAAGCCTGGCATTCCCAGACTTTATTTCTACAAACGTTATTTCTTTATCACCAAAAACTATATAATCGATAGGCATTCCTAAAAACGTTGACTTTCGCGGGTCATATGGAAATTCTTTTAAAAAAGGTGCTATTTTTTCGGTGACCTGTCCTAGTAAGACTTCACTAGATTTTTTTTGACTTAATAGTCTGTCATATTTTTCTGTATTTTGTTTTTTAGTTTTTATAAATTTAAAAACAAGTCCTATTAAGCTAAGTAATAAAATAAAACTCAGAACAGTTAATTCAATTAAAAGACCGTTCATTATAAGTCCTCCTCATTTGCAGGAGATCCATCAGCATTAAATATTACCTTTGTCCATTTTGAAACTATACCAATGCTCTGATATTTTGATTGAAATTTATGCTTTTCACACACATTTGTTGTATGTGTGTGAAGCCAATTTGTTTTAATATCGTGGACATTATATTTTTCACCGGCTTTGGTATTTAAAGCTTTTTTTTCAGGAAATGGTTGTTTACAGTAGCCGCGTCTAGCTTTACCAGGTTGATACCAAGCATAATTACAATTGCCACAGCATCTAACTATTCGGAAATTTGGTCTATCTGGTAAGGATTCGTCTACGGCTGTGTGATCGTCTAAAGATTGATTTTTTAGAAAATCAAAGTCATACGCTGGGTTTTTTGACATAATTTATTAATGGTTATACCTTAAATGTAATTCTAAATTTAGTAAATTCCAATTACTTTTATACATGTTTTCCGTGTAAATGGTCAAACTCATGTTGTGCAATTTGTGCAAATTGTCCTTGAGCTTCTCTTAGATGAAGTGTATATATTATATACTCTTCTTCAGGCTGCCAACGAAACATAATGTTTTTTCCACGGTTTACTCTTTTCTCTTTATTTGGAAAACTTAAGCACGATTCTACTTTTTTTAACGTCTTACCTGTTGGTTTTACATCAGGATTTAAAAAGGCTTTCCAGTCCCATTGTCTTGTTTTTGTAGCCTCAGGCCATCTCATTACAAATACGGCAGGGGGTGGGTCTCCAGCAGGCTGTCCATAATTTTCCGGAACCCATATTTGATTTGAAGCAAGTCCTAAACAATTATCTGCTATATTCTCAGCAGTATCTTTTAGGTCTTGTATTAACTCAAGTATGTAAGGAGGCCATGGTATTCCTGAATAGTCTTTTTCTTTTATATCCTGAATAGGAGTAGCAATTGCACCTGTAAGACTATTATTTTCTTTTATAAGTTCAGGCGTGTCCAATATGGCCACACACGGCACTGCGCGCTGATTTAAAACAGGTTCTTTGTTTTTATGTATTGGTCGTATCATTTTATTCTCTAAAGGTTTTTAAAAATTCGTTTTCGTTGGTAACTTTGGGTTTTTAACAGCCCAACTTTTGGATCGACAAAGTCTACAATTATTGCAGAATCTTTGCCTTCAGCCATACGCATTAAGCGGCCGGCGGCTTGTCGAAGTTTAATTTCAGATCTGATTGGTGAGCATAAAAACAAAACTTCTAATTTGGGTAAATCTATACCTGTGCTAAAGAGTCCGTAGGTCGAGACTACAATAGTTTTCTTATTTGTTTGAAGGTCCTTCATTGCCGCAAGTCGTTCTTTCTTTTTCATTTTGGAATGAATAAAGACAGCCTGTGGTCCTAGATGTTTTGTTAGGTATTCAACCTGATTTCGCCTATTACATAAAAAAACTGTATGTTTGCCTTTATAATCTAGTTGAAAAGTTGTTAAGATTAAAGCATTTCTATCTCTATCGTCTGATAGATCATTTATTAATGCAATATATTCTTGTGAAGAAATCATTGGGAACGTATATGCAGTTTCTATATATCTAATGGTGGGACGTATTAATACGTCTTTTAATCTTTCCTTTTCTACAGTATGAATCTTGGGACCCGAGGCAAAATGGATAACTTTTGTTAATCCATCTTCACGTTTAGGAGTTGCACTAAAACCAAACTTATATTTGGCATTTAGTTGTGATAGGGTGTGGTACCAGGTTTTTGCACCGACGATGTGTCAATGTGTTATCTTAAAGGTTTTTTATCCTTTAATTCTTATGGTTAGCCCATAAGTTCGGCGTAAATCTTTACCATGCGCTATTGCGTTTAGGTATCGGACACTCTTGGGTACGTTATATTTATTCAGTACCTACGCTCTACATTACTAAATAACCTTTCGTTATTTATTTAGTTAACACGGAATTGGCTCTTAAGAATAATATAAAATCTTCTTGCATTCTCGACAGATAGTTCCCAGCCCATCGTAAGTTTGCCCATAATGTTTATAATAAAAACTTATAGGTTTTCTTTTTTTACATTTTGTGCAAATTTTACCATGTTTTTTTTCATATTTTACTTTTTCAGCTTTTTCCGTTTTTGCCCGATTATTATCTACCAATTTTTGTTGATAGACGACACACGCTTGATCAAATATTTCTTTTTTTCTTGATAAATATATAGTAGCATTTTGATATAAAACGTTGTACAGTCTATTAATTTCTGATAAACTGGTTGTTGCAATTCGGTAACAACCATTTTTTCCGAAACGAGTATCCAAATTAAGTACAACTTTATTATTTATTTTTAAAAACGTTTTTAGCCATTTAATTATATCTTTGCTACCGCATATATCAAAACCAAATCTAATACAATTAATAGCATTTCTTTTATGTATACAGCCGTCTCCATCAAATATTCCCCTCATAAAGTGATGTTCTAGTTTTTTAGGGACATTTTTAGGTGGTTGTAAAATTAAGGATTTTTTAGGAATACACCCTTGTTTAATAAGATCTGCATGAACTTTTATATCAGAAAATTCTATGCGTTTTGCAGTATTCGTGTTTACATCTTGTAGTTTATTTATTAGTCCTAAAGCTTCTTTATATTTATATAAATGCTCTACATCTTTTTTCTGCAAAACTAAGCTAATTCCATTATTATGGGAATGAACACAGCCATCTGCATATAAAAACCCAAGCCAATAGGCTTTTTCCTCATTATCAATTTTTGAAAAAAAGTTTGTTTTTCTTTGTAAGGGTTTGTGACAAGCATTATAATTTCTTGTTACTCCGGCATTTTTTAAAATTTTATAAACATAATCTTTAGAAGAAATATCTAACATGTTCATTATATTATAAGCCGAATTCCCTTTTTTATATAATTCTATTATTTTTTGTTTCATATCTTAATGTACACAAAGATATGGACTTTGTCAAGCTATATTTTGTATCTCATCGCCAATAATTTGTCCAATTACATCATTTAAAAGACTAAATTTATTTTTTTCCAGTTTAGCCATTGTTTGATGTAATCCGACGGTAATGGGTTTAACTTCAAAACGCCCATCTCCAATAAAACCAATATCTTCTTTTTTTAAGTTTGTAAATTTCACAAAAGAATCAATTGTTTGATTTGCTAGTTCAAGTGTATGAACTAAGATTAATGTAGGTTCTTTTCTCAATAATGTTAAAGCAACAAAAGTAATAGTTTTTCCGCTTGCCGTTTGTGCCTCAACAATTCCCATATTTGTCGCCATGCAACTATCAACTATTTCTTGTTGATAATCACGTAATTTTCCTTTGAATTTTAATTTAGAAAAATACTCTTGCTGCTTATTTGAAACTCTTTGATCAGCAATATCTTCTTTCGTAATTATGTTATTGTATTTATTAAAGATGGCAATAATGTCAGGCATGGCACCCATAGGAACTTCAATAGTTATGTCACTATGTTGCGTATAATATTCGAGATCTTGCGTGATATTCCATGTAGAAAGACCTAAGTCCATTTTTTTAAAAAATAAAGGATTACTTATAGTTAAATATGTTTTTATATCTCGCATTTCTTCTGAATTGACACCTGTAATTAAAGCACTATTTTTTAATATGATTAGCATCAATTTTTATGATTTATTATTTAAAAAAGTAGGCTTATTAAGCTATTTTCTTATACCAAAAAACTAGAAGATTCTCATTGGAAGTCTATTAAAATTATGTTATATTAAAGGTAGATACTTATTATAACTAACAATTTAAATAACCAATAAGAAATTATGGCTACAAAGACAAAAGACACATCAAAAGATACAGTAAAAAAGCCAGCTCTTTTTAAGATAAAAATTTCTGAAGAAGAAACCGAACGCTTGTTAAATCAAATGTTTACAGAAGGTTTTGCTACTATTGATTTTGAAATTATACCTAATAAATTACATGCCACTATAAAAACTTTAAGTGCAGACGATCAATTAATATTAGAAAGACGTATGAGTATTATAGAAGGAAGTTCTATTTTTGTTTTACACTCATATACAATCGAAGTTTTAAGTTATACAGTTTTAAAATATGGAGAAAGCACATTTAAAGATCCAGAAGATGCAAAACAATTTTTAGAAAAATTACCTGGTGTTTTATTAGATAAACTTATAAAAATTCAAAATTCTTTTGAAACCCAAGTAAAGCATATTCTAAAGTTTGATAAAATAAACGAACATTTTTTCGAAAGCCCCTCAACTCTGAGCGAATAAGGGCCGCAATATGTGGAGTTGATTTGGGCTCTGCCGGTAGTTTGAGGGAAGCTGTAATTTTAAAATCTATGGCGTTTGATAGAAAAGCAGATTTTTTAAAAACAATTATGCTTTCTCGCGCGGCTACTTTAGATACAGCATCGGCCGAACAAATGGAAAGTTATAAGAAATTAGTCCATGAGTATGAAGATATGTTTTATTATCGAATAAAAATTACTAAAGAAAAAAATGCAGAAGGTATTTCCGAAGAAATGTTAAAAAATCTTATAGGCACTAAAAAAGGCAAGATGCATAAAATTTCTTTTACTGCTGGTAAAAAAATAGAGAAGGAATTAGTAAATACTAGTATTGTAGAATTAACAAGAGAAGGTATTAAAAAAGAATAAGAGATGCCAGAAGAAACCTTAAAATATCGTGTAGAGATTGACTCTTCGGACGTAGGTGCACAGTTAGATCAAATTCGAGAACAAATCGATACTGCAGTAGGTGCTAACGCTGCCGCGTCTGTCGCACCAGCTGGAATGTCACAATTTTTCAATAGTGGATTTACTCCAGCTTTAAATGGAAGCTTTGCCAGTCCCGATCTAACTAATAATATGAATACAGGTTTAGCACGTGTTATGGATATGATTGACAGGTCTACGGATCGCGCTCAATTAGGATATTCTCATTTTGTAGACGATGCCAGACGAATCGGTTTAATGTCTTCTTCAAATTTTCCCAGCTATTCGCCGCCACTTAGTGCGGCTCAATCACAACTAAATCAAGGTTTTTTTGGATCTGCAGTAGGAATGTTTGGTATGGGGTATGAACCAAGGGGTTCTTTGTCTGTTGGCGAATTCAGAACAATGTCTTCTGAATCATTCGCCGAGAGTACTGGGTCGTTTGCTGCTAGTTTTCCAGGACTCTCAGCAGGGATAGCTGCGGCGGCACTAACGCCAGTTGGATGACCTGCCGTAGCTGCTGGCCTTGTTTTTGATATGTCAGTGGGCACTCTAACAGGACCAGCAAGAGAACGTGATAGATTCGCAACAAGTCTTCGAAATTTTACTGACCCTATTTTGGGAGGGATGTCTCGTGAAAGTTCTAGAGACATTACTGATGTTCTATACTCAAGAGCACATTCTTATGAAGGATATCTTGAAGATATAAATATGAAAGATATTCAAGAAATTATGGCTACTTTTGGTAAAGCTGGCGGGTATTCGGGCGTTCATAATCCACAAGAATTTCAACAACGCACTACGGAAGTATTAGATAATATTCGCATGGTTGCACATTCATTAAACGTTTTTCAAGAAGAGGCAGCGCAAATTATGGGCGAATTGCAGCAACGGGGAATACATGGTATGCAGGGCATGGGTGGTTTTGCAGCAGGACAACAAGCAGCAGGTGCTTTAGTTGGAATGACTGGTTTAGATTTTATTCAAGGTGGATTATATGGCGCGCAAATGGTTCAAGGCTCTCGTATTGGAGCAACAACCGGTTTTAATTTAATGCAGGAATCTCTCTTATCTGTAGGCAACATACAAGAAAATCCTTTTGGCGCGTTCTTAATTCAAGATATGGGCGGACCTCAAGCAGCTGCAGCGGCTGCCATGGAAACGGTATTACGACATAGACAAGGAGGACTTGGTTTTATACAAGGAGCTAATGTATTAGGCGGCGGAAATTATTTTGATGGAAATGTTACAAATCAACTTATTGGAGCTTCTGAGTTTCTTAGTGCAGATCCATTAAATTATTTTAAACTTCTGGGTGCACAGGGACAATTAACTGGTTCTTTGGGCAATATGTATGGTATTCAAGGAATGCAAATTCAAATGGTTAAAACAGCCACTGAACAAATGAAAGCAATGGGTTATGTAGATGAGGGGGGAAAAATTGGAAGTCTGGAATTAACAGGTTTTATGATGCAGGTGTATGGTATGTCAGCCAATGATGCTGAAATGCTTGTGTATGGAGCTATGAATGGAGGTTCTTTTTCTGATAGAGATAAAGTTGATAAAAGCGTAGTTGATCAAATTATGCAGGAAAATTCATATGGTATATTTAGTCGTGGATCTGCTCGTGTAAAAGAATGAGGCGCTAGTATAAAAGAAGCTTTTACAGAAGATGCGGGAAAAGGCTGAACAATTATGAAAGATTTTGTAACTGATAAAGTAAATAGCGGATTAAATAACTTACGAGGACGACAAGAAGTTACTTTTGGTGGTATCTCAGATCCAGCAATTATTGCGTTATTAAAGTCTCCTGGTATGGATCTTATTGCAAATAAAGATAACAACGGTATAAACGAAGTTGCTAATATAGGTAAAAAAATCATAGAAGAAAGACCTTGATTAAGGGACATGGTTGGATTAGAAGAAGAACTTGCAGAAATGTATGCCGGCGTATCTGATAGTGTAGGGGATAGACGTTCTAGAGGAGTGTTTCATGAAAGAGATCGTCTTGGTTTAACAAATGAAGAAGTAAAATTACAACTTCGTGCACAAGGTATTGCTTTAACGGCGATTGAAAAAAAAGAGGCTGACGAGATATATGCAGACGAGATTATATCCTTAGATAGAAACTGACCAGGTATTGGTACTGAAACTAATACTAAAAAACTATTAGATGCCGCTGCCAATCAAGTTTTTCAAGAACCCTTTGAAAAACTAACTAAAGTACGACAAGCAACTCTATGAAGAGAGTTTGAAAGACAACAGCCAAAAAAAGTTATGAACATTTCTTATGAGACAGCTGCAGTTATCGGCCAACCCGTATTAAAGGACTATGAAGGCACTTCCGATTGAAACGAAAAAAGAAAAGAGCTTGTTGATGCTTATATGCATCAATCAGATTTTGAAGGAAAAAGTCTTCTCAGTCGCTTCAGCGAATTGCATGATATAGGTTGATTTTTAAAAAAACTAGAAAAATCTCGAGACGGTCTAGAAACGTCTTTAGAATTGTATATAAAACACGGTGAAGGAAAAGAACGCGACATGGCCATATGGCTAGATAATAATTTAAAGGCAACATATACGCCTTCTTTTGATCAAGAAAAAGCTAATAAAGCTAATATACAGCAAGCTAAAGCTTTTATTGGAGAGATTTCTGAATTACGACAATTAGGCGGCGGGGCAAAGCTTTCAGAAGAACGTGTAAAAGAAGTACAAGAACGTATAGATAAAGAAGTCTTGAAAGGCGGCACTGAAACTTCTCAACGTTTAACTGCTGGTAATTTAAAGGAAGCTGCCATAGCTTTTGATGAAGCACATAATTACGTGACTGGTGGCGTATTTTCCAAGGGTGCTTCTAAAGAAGAATATGATAGAATCTACGAAGAATATTCCGGTCTTTTAAATACAGTTCAAATGACAACTCTTTATAATACGGACGGGATAGACAAAGAATTTCAAAAAAGAATAGGAGAAGACCTAAATAAAACCTCTCGAGATTTTATAAGATCTATAGCTACAAGGATGGAAACACTTGCTTCAACTATAACTGATGGTAAAATAAATGTACACAACAGTTAACACAAATGAAATCTGAATTTAAAAAACAAACTTTTACTACAGACGCTAATAATTCTTTTGAATTATATTTAGAGGGAATAAAAATACCTTTTTCTGCAATTACAATTTCAGAATCAGAAGATTCATATCCTTTAGCAAGTATTACATTTCCAGCTACAGCCGGCGCCTTACGTATTTTAGGAGGCACAATTGTACAAATTTTTGGTCCTGGTTTAGTCGAAGATGAAAAAACAAAAACTAGAAATCAAGGAAAAATAATATTATTTGAAGGTGCTGTTAAAAGTTATAATTATCAAAAAACGGTTGTTGGTCGGATGGTTGTCTTGAGTTGTGAAAGTTTGTTAAGTAGCTTTGAAAATGCAAAGTTATTGCCTGTCGATTCCTTGCTTACAACGGAGATCTCATCTTCTATGCATCTAAATAAAATTCATATACATAATCAAGCTTCTTTTGCCCCAGATAATATAACTAACTTAGATGAACTGGTAGCACAAAAAAATCAGGCAAAAGATTGAACAGGAGAAATGAAAGATATTTCTTTAAAGAATACTTTAGGCGGATTAGCACAAGAAATTCTAAAACTTTTAGAAAAACCTAATGCTGCGGAAGGAGACTATTTTAATATTTTTCATAAGGTAGAGGCTTATTTTGAAGTATATGACTTGCTTTATGGTGCTACAGCTGGATCTTTTAATATTAGGGCTTCTTTATTAGCAATGCCAAATCCTAAACAGAAAGAAATGCAAAGTGCTTTTAGGACCAAGTTAACACAAGCGTCTTTAGCAAATTTAAAAGCAACTTACGGACAAGTTAATTTAGGAAATACAAATCAAATCACATTGAAATTACTATTTGATGAAATACTCCAAATTTTACACTATACACTTATTAGGCCTGCCGCTTTTCCGTATGTGCATAGATTTTATACCAATGCTGATAATAAAGGTCCTATACGTGCCATTATTTCTCCTGAATTAGACATGAGCCCTCCTGTTTTATGCAATGTATTTTTTCCCGATCAGGTAGAAGAGTTTCAATTTGCAAAAGATTTAAAAAATGAAGTAACGAGGGTAATAACACAAGCGCCATTGGGACAAATAGATAATACAATGTTTAAAATGTTTTACCCAGTATATGTGGCGCCTAGTTTGTCTCTAAAACCATCGGGTGGTAGTTATCAATCAGGCCTAACTGTTGAGGAGACATATCGCGGCGTGGTTCCCAAGTATGTGGAACTTGATCGCTCTTTCTACGCAGCTTTATTAGCTGATATGAAAGGTGCAAAAGATACAGGACATTTTTTTGAGTCAAAAAAAGATACTAAAGTTGAAGACGTTGTTCGAGCAATAGCTGCTTTTGAATCAGGAGGAAAATCCGATAGCTTATCAGTAAAAAATAATAATCCTGGTGCGCATATTTGGCTAGAGGAGTTCGCAGGTAGACCTTATTATGCTAAGAAAGAAGGACCGGGTTTCATAGGCAGTGACAAAAAACGATATTGGATTGCAAAATATGATACATATGAGCAAGGACGCAAAGTATCTGACATTATAATAAGACGTAAATGAGCAAAAACAGGAGACGATTTAAGTCTGTTTGTGCATTCATATGCAGATGTGGAATATGGGTCTGATGAGCATATGAAGTATATGAATGCAATTCTTAAAGCTGCAAAACAAGAACCGGTCACAGTAAATAATTTAAATGATGCAGGAACTATCGAAGGTTTAGGAATAAATCCAGAAGAATGGGATATAGCAGAAGGACAACTAGGAAAATTGTTTACCGAATTGACCATGTTAGAATACGCAAAAGCAAAGATGCAAAGTAAACTCTTTTCGATGACTTGTGAATGAAGTCCCTATAGAATGATAGGAACACCGGCACTGTTCATTGATAAAAATGGTCCGTCAATTACAGGGACTATAGAGTCTATAATAACTCAACTGGATTCACAAGGACAAGCAAAAAGTTCTATTACTTTTAGAAATGCTAAGTTAATTTATGATAATGAATTTGACTCTGCTTTTTTTAAACTTCCGGACGAAGCTGGTCAAGAAGATATTTCTGTTCATGTGTTAAAAGATTTTGTCACTGAAAATTTTATAGGCGCCGCTTCTCTTTTATATGACTCGGCATTATATAGTGCATATACTATAGGACTTGATGCCTACTCTTATATGTTTTATGGAAAAGGTCATAAACGAAAAGAACTTTTAAACTTTTCAAAAAAATTAAAAACTGATGAAGATACCTCTTCCTGAATAAATGTTGCTGCTTTAAATGATAATTGGCCTTTACGTTATGATCAATCTATTTTTTCTTTAATTCGCTCTTCTGAGCCTGGTAAAGAAGATACCTTACTTATTAGTAAAAAATTTAGTGAATATTTTGAATCTTTACAAAAAGCTGGTATTTCTTATGATAACATTTTGTATAATGTTCAATTATATAATGCTATTCATACTCTTCGTAATCAATATACAAGTTTAATGTTTTCTGGCAATAGCCTTGAAACAGAAAAGCAAATACCAAAGAATTTACAAAGCTACATCAATATGATTACATGGAGACCAATTACGTCAAAAGAACAATATTTGGCAGATCTTGGTGTATCAAATTTGGGAGATCTTGTAGACTATAAAGACACAAAAGCTTTATTTGGTTCTGCGGATGCCGTAGAAAACGCTTTAATAAAGCTTGATTCAAGTGGAAGCCTTATATTAAAAAAAGATGCAACCACTATAAATACTTTAGAAGAAGAAAAAGCTCGTTTACAAGCATTATATAACTATGTTAAAATGCAAACACCAACGTGATTTCAATGATTAAAAGATATTATTGTGATTGACACACGAAAAGGCTTTCTTCGACGAGCCTGAAATCGTGTGGATGGGGATGAGACAACTACTGCATCTAACAAATCTTTCCATGCACAAACACAACAATTTAATTCTTTAACGAGTGCCTATATAAAAGCTGTCCATACGCTTGTTAATAAAGGCCCTGAACCAGCAAAAAAACTTGTTTCAACTTTACTTACAAGTATAAACAATTATATGAAAATAAATGGTCTCGCTTTAAATAATCCTGCGTTTGACCCTGTAAATTTTTTAGATGCTTTAAAAAAAGAATCACCCTTTCATTCATTTTTTACAAATAGACAATTTTTTAACCTATTTGATGTAATAACAACAGAAGGTTATAAATTTACTATGGACGATTTAAAAAAAATAGAGGGTCTTGAAAGTGTAAAGAAAAAAATAGCTGAAGATGCCGCAAAAAAGGGAGCAGCAAAAACTCCGGACCAGAAATTAGACGATGCAAAAACAATGTCAGCAATGTTTAAGCCGTATGCTCTGATTAGACGAGCACATGTTATAGAAGGATTAAAAGCTTTTATTATTCAATCAAACAAAGATACCATGGTGACCACATAATGACATTACGTACTCCACAGCAATTACCGGCCTTACCAAGAAATAATGTATATAATCCTTTTAAATTAGACGTGTGGCCTTCACAAGATACACTTTTTAATCTACCTAGAACAAACGTAGATAATTTTCCAAGTGAAAGTACTATTGATCCTGTTAATGCTTTTACATATAAAAGACCTTTATCTAAAACGGCACCACTAGATTTAAAAGAACATATAAATGCTACCACAGATGCCGGAGCACAGCTATATGTCCAAACAATAGATGGTGCGGTTGTGGCACAAACAAACAAATTCTTTTTAAATGCTTTCTCTTTTGGTATGAAAGAGCGGACACAATTAATGGAAACTTTTAGTGCTCCGTCGATTGCTTTTTTCGGAGAGTCGGTTCGGATTTATAACTTTGCTGGAACCGCTGTTGACTATGCAGGATCAAATGGACCAAGATTTTATCAAAGCAGCCTAATAAAGATGTATAATGATATGCTACGAGGAACTCTACTTGTTGAACGAAATCAAATAGCCATTATAACTGTATTAAATCACACTATCTATGGATATCCGATCGCTTTTCAATCTAATTACAGCGCCCAAAACGATAAGATGGCTACTTTTTCTATGAGCTGAGTTGTAACAGAACATGACTTAACACTTCCCGGAGTTATAGGAGACGACCAGTTAAATTATATGTACACACATAATGTTGCCATACCAAAGGGACTAATAAGAGATTTGCCGCCCTTAATGGGAGCTATTGCAGATTTGGGCCGTTTCTTTAATTTTAGTGGTTGGCTAGATTTGACTGACGATACTGCTAAATTTGCTTTTTTAGCAAACAGAGAATGGTCATCAGTAACTCCATATGAAATCCAATCTGGTTTTGGCTCTGAACCAAAAGTTTTTATTGATGCTCTTGATAGATGTTTAGCCAGACTAAGTGTGACTTTGAATAACATCGCTGATAGCGCAGAGTATTCACCTATTCTATCTAGTTTATTTTCAGATCCTAATAATGCTGAACAAACTTTAAAAGATTCAATAACAAAAACTTTTAAAGAATGAAGCGAGTTGGTACCTTTAATGTGGACAACCTCTGGATTTTCTAGTAGTGAATTTATTAATTTCAAAAATGATCTTGCTCCTTTAATAACGTTGTATAATAAACTATTAACCATACAAAGAGCTAAATTAGCACAAGCTAGTGTAGATAATTAACATGGCTACTATAAAAGAAAAAGAAATGACTTTATATGATTCCTATAAGCAAGGAAATACAAAAGCCAAAAAAGAACTTTTAACTTCGTTAAATCCTTTAGTGTATCAACAAGTTAATAAATACAAAGGTTCCGGCTTGCCAAATATGGCTTTAAGACTTGAAGCACGTAGACTAACAAGCAATGCTATAGATACTTATGATCCATCGCTTTCTCAATTAAACACCCATGTAACAAATTCTTTAAAAAAACTAAGTCGCTTTGTTATGAATTATCAAAATATTGGGCATATTCCAGAACCACGGATTTTAATGATTGGAAAATATAATACAATATTTGATAATCTTCATGCTGATTATGGTCGAGAACCGACTATAACAGAATTAGCAGATGCAATGCAAGTTAATCCAGCTGAAATAGAGAGATTACAACTTGAACTTCGCAAAGATCTTTCCATGACTGTTCAAGAAGATGATGAAGAGGGAGGTTTTTATTTTTATCAACCTAATAATGATCTGGATCAAAAAACAAAACAAGTTATTGAATTTGTCTATTTTGATGCTAACCCAATTGATAAAAAAATTATGGAATATATGTTTGGAATGTCTGGTGTACAAAAATTAAATTCAAAAGACATTGGAACAAGATTAAATTTAAGTCCTAATCAATTAAAAAAACGTCAATTACATATAGCTGACGAAATAAAACAATTAATTTAATGCCTGATACTAAAGAAATAATGGACGCCTTTGCCGCGAAAGTTCAAGCAACTTTAGGGCCTTTTGGTATTGCTTTGGATAATCCTTGTGATCTTAGTTTATTAAAAGATAAAATTATTGGAATGACCGAGGAATTTTTAAAAGAAGCCGACGAATCTATAAGAGCCTTATCAGCAGAAGCAGTAAGTGCACAATTTTGGCCTATAGTTGCACAGGTATTAATAGAGGTTTTTGATATGGCTGAAGGGGCGGCAGCAGCGTACGTTGATAAAATTATTGGAGACCTAATGAGTAAGGGTCTTGGAGTAGTATATTCTGTTGTTGCCTTACTTTTAACTTCTTTAGATAGTGCCCGTATCATTCTTGATTATTTAACAGTAGTAGCTTTAAAAAAAGCATTAGAAAAACGTATTGAAATGAATCGTGTTATTGAAATTGACATCCGTATCTTGATAGGTTTTGTCAAAAATCTATCAAGAGTTATTGATGTCAAAAAAGCAAAAGCAGGACAAATTGGTTCCCTAATTTTGGCTAAAAGAAGACTCGAAACTGTTCTTGTGTTACTTGCCATAGAAATTTCTAAATTAAAAAATAAAGAAGGTTATGCAGTTACTAAATCCTCAATTGAAAGTGCTATTTCAGGAATTAAAGAAACCGTTTCAGATTTAACACAAGGTTCTTACAAAGTTTCAACTAAATTATTAAATAAAGCTGCTCAAAACGCCAGTCAAAAACTATTACAGAATAACACGGGGTTTACTGCTGAATTAGTAGAAATTGCAAATGTAGATGAATTAATAAACATAATAAATAAAAATATCAAAACGATTATTTTTGAGGATGTCTCTAATAAAAACATTGAAGCACATGATTATGATTCAGCTATAAAAGCACAACTAGGTGTATTTAATTTATACTTATCTGAAGTATTTCCATTAATTCCAGACGCCTTACAACTTGTATTAGCGCAAGAATTGGTTGGAAGTTCAGTTAACAGACTAGTTAAACGTATGCCTATTCTTGGAGGATTAACTTCAGAACTTACTAAAAAAGCAACAGAATGATTAGCGACTCCTGCACAACAATTACAAAAAGTTTTGCCTATTGTTCCTTCAATTTTAAATGAACCACCTATATTAAAGAATGAACCTAAACTAACGTGAAAACGCGCAATGACTGCCGGAAAATTAGCGAAATCTGGAGTATTGCTAACACCAGATTATTTTGCTTTTTTACAAACAATGAGTTATCTTACGAATATATATTTAAGACCTGCGCAGACATTAGTAAAAGATGTTCATGAAGACATAAAAGATGCTATTAGTAATATAGAATCCAGTACCTATAATCTTGGTGATGTACAGTTACGAAAAGTAAAGTGGATAGGAAGTCTTTTATCTGCTAAAAGTTTATTAGAGAGTACAACTCCTACAATCACCTTTGAAAAAGGAAAGTCTATTGATGTTGCCGCCGCACTTAGTTTACAAAAAATGTCAGACGACCTGTTAGCACAAATAAAGAAAAAAATTCAAGAATTTAGTTATCTTAAAGGCACATCGCAAGTAACTGTAGAGCCGGGAGACAAAGTTCATCAATTAGCACAAGAATATTTATCGCCATTAATCGCATCACAAGCTGTTTTATTTAGTCCACAAGTATTACATCGTATGATACCAGGATTAATAGGAATAAAAACTTTATTAGCACAACAACATTATCAAGATTTGGAATTGTTAAATCTTTGCAATACTTATATTTTAACTGTAGGATCCTCTTCGACATTTAAACTTGCAAAAGCGGAATTTGATGCACTCTTTAATAGTGTAGGTGCAGTTGATAATTTAATAGACAAAGTGCGAAATGGAGATTTATCGGAACTTGTAGCTGTATTAGATACATCTAAATTATTAAGTGATATTGCAAATATGGCCTTGTGTTATGAAAAAGATTTTACATTTGATGGGTTACCTTCGTTTGCCAGCGGTATTTGGGATACCTTATCTTTAACTTGGGGTTCAAGAAAAAAATTCTTAGCATGGAACAAGGCAAAGGATAAAATGATTGCAGATTTAAAAGATAAACTTATGGACTTAAAAGATTTAATTCACGTAGCGGACGAGATTGTGCATCAATTTACTGGTACCATAGCTTTAATAAAAGATTTTAATGGATCAAAATAATGGCAAATATATTTTATAATAAAGATGACGAAGGCAACTATACTGAATTAGGTACTATTTATGCTACATTGGGCGGAACAGCTTTTGCAGATATTTCGGCCTTAAATTTTAGCAATTTAGATAACACAGGAAGTGTAGGATATTGTTTTAATAATGCGGGAAGTTTTGTAACAGGAACTAACAATTTGCTTCAACGAATAATAAAAAGTATATTAACAATACAAGGCTCAAATGCTTATGAACCTAAATTTGGCAGTCATTTTTATGGCATTTATCAATCAATTAGTTTAGATGAAATTGAAGACTTAAAAGCTAAATTTCCTTTATTTTTAAAAACTTTAACTGACACATTAATTGAAGAAGATTTAATGGCTATGGCAAATGGCTATACTATAAATCCAGCAGAGCGTTTACAAAATTTAATTTTGGAAGATATCGTTTATGATGATACTTTCAGTGGCTGATTAATAACAATTCGTGTAAAAACTCTTGCTAATACATCCTTAATAATTACATTACCTTAGGTAAGTTACTATGATTGACATAAAAAACTTTATAATTGAACAAATTAAATCCAATAACCCTAATGCCGACGTTAGGACTGGCTCAGTGTTTAGAGATTTGATTGTAAATCCGTTAAGTTCTATTATTGCTGGCTATCAGAAAGAACATGAAAATTTTCTAAACAGAAGCGCTGTTACAGATATAGCAACTTTAGCGGAAAATGAATTAGATGCAGTTGGAGCTAATTTTTTACTTGAAAGACAAGCAGGTTCTTACTCTGTTGGAAACATAAAAATTTATTTTAGTGACCCAAGAGCTATATCTTTTCCAGCAGGCACTCGTTTTACATCAAGTAGAGGACTTGAATTTCAAACTTTAGCTACATTTACATTAAGCAAATTTCAAATGGAACAAAATATTGCAGATTTTCCAAATTATGATACCGGATTAATTCCTGTAAGAGCAATGCTTCCTGGAATAGATCACAACATCCCTGAAGGAACATCTTTAACATTTGCAAGTAGTATTGATGTGTCACCTATCAGAGTTGTTGCTGCTACAGGATTTACGGGAGGAACAGCTCACGAATCTAATGATACTTTTTTTAGACGTTTAAAAGATACTGTTCATAACAAATCTCTAGCAAGTGCCTATGCAATAAAAGCTAAAATTCAAGATAACTATGATGATGTCGTTAATGTAAAAGTTGTTGGTTCCGGACATCCGTTAATGATACGCGATTTAACTACAATGGTTTCTGATATAGAAAGTTATAAATCTGAAGATTTTTATTTAGTCTATTCTGGCCAGCACACATCATTATATGATAAAAGACATATGGCTTTGTTAAATTTTTTTCATGATCCCCTTCCTGGTGAATTTCCTACAATGCCTGCTATATCAGGCTGAACATCTGAATTAACTACAGCACAATATCAAAGTATTTATAAATTAGCTGATGATCAATGGCTTGAAGAAAATGATCAGGCCCTTATTCATGAAACCTTCAATGACCTAATTGATCCTAATAATACACAAACTGCTTTTCAATTAATTGTTGCTGATAACAAATGATATGTACACGATGGTGCAAACCCAACTAATGAAGTTTTTTATATAGATGAAATAAATATTGAGGGTGGAAAACTTAGATTAGGTAAATATTTAGATCCAGCTGCTGAAGATAAGCTCTTACATATACCTTATTCACAGTTGGCATTATTAAATGATATGGCAACATCACGACTTCCAGGAACTACTGAACGCCTTGAAGTACAGCTTTCTGGCATGGTTTCTGCACAAGAATATAATAATACTGCTCCAATTTTCCATCGTGAGATAGATGAGCACACGGGTATTCAAATAGCCTTTACCTTTTCAACAACAGATAATACTGTAAATGGTGAAATGGCATATGCTACTGTTTTTAGAAATTCAGAATTTTTTCAACCACAAGATGGTTACGGACTTGCTTTTAGAAAGCAACCGGACTATTTAATTAGAATGGCACATGAAACACACACTGATGCCGATATAGCAACTTTTACAGAACAATATGGGGAAGCTCCTACTAAATTTGGGACAGCTCTTTTAGCTGATAAAAACCTATGAAAATGAAATGTATATATAGTAGATAATGATGTCTTGCAAGAAGAAGTATGGGTTGGCGGTGAACAACTTTGAGATCAAACATCTGGTAAAAACCAATTTTTAATTGCCGGAAAAGCTTGGATTGAAAATGATAAAACCTACAATGTAAAAATAAATATTCATACAACTCTTGCCACAGAGGCGTGGATTTATGAAGAAGGACAATCACAGGGTACTTCTATTGTAATTCGTGGCGCTACTGTTCCTGCTTATGTACCAATAGCAGATGATGTTCTTGAAACAGAAATAGCGGGGCGAGACACAATTTATAGTAGAAAAAATCATTTTGGTTTGGCAGTAGCACAAACTCGTAATTGCGAATGACTTTTTGATGACTTAACAATTACGTCTTTTGCTTCAAGGTCACCAAAACATCTATTTAGATTTAAAGCGGCTGATACAGAAATTGCTTCGGACTCTGCTTTTGAAATAAATTACTATGGCGTCGGGTATGACCCAGACAATTATGCAGCGGAAGGTGCACACAGTAAGGTTTTGGTGCAGATTTGAAATGTTGAAGAAGATGGATGAGAAACACTTGGAACGCATACCTATACAATTGGAGATTCCGCTTCTAATAGACATATTACTGAACAATTTACGCCACTTAGCAGTTACACCGATATTGAAGGTTTCATAAACATAGCTGCAATGGCTTATAATTTTGGATCGGCTTTTCCGGGAGATATACAGCATGGCCTAAGAAGCTATTATATTGAAATTAATAATATAAAGCCCGATACAGTACATCGCGGAAATGCAATGGACATATATGTACAAGATCCAGATAACATTATAAAAGGTTCTACTGCGCAAGTTATGGCTTCTAGTGTCTTGCTTGTGCACAACATGCCAGGAATGCCTGGATACATTCAAGAAATTTTAGAAGTTAGAGAAGGGATATCCAAGGTTGCCTATGATCCGAATAGTTATACAATAACTAATTTAGATCCAAGTAATAGTTACTCAGCAGATAATCAATATTCCATTACTTTTGATTTGGGAGACATGTCCGGAACCCTTATTGAAATTATTTACAGATATTGAGCAATGGGTAATTCATTGTCGACTTTGTTAATGCAAGATGATGTACGATTTCCACTAGCTGATAATAAAGTAAAGATCATGGCTCCTACAGTGTTAAATATAACGAGTTTGATCTATTCAGGCGGTTTGCCGGCAGAAGACATGAAACTTGTTATTGCTGGCTACATAAATAGTTTAACAACAACTCAATTTGATAAGTCAGACCTAATTAATTTTATGTATGAACAAGGCGCAAATTATGTTGATACAGATATAAAAATAACTATTAGGGAGTATGATACAGAAGCAACTAGAACTACACGTAAAATGACTGATAGCAGATATGTAATACGTACTGATACTGTTAGTCATTACTATACTAATACAGACGAACTTTCAGGAGTTGTCCAAATATAATGTTTAGTCCAAATTCACCGGTAGATGCAAGTTACATATGACAATTGCTTGGTTCTTTTTATAGGTTAGTTGATGCTGACAGCAAAGCACTTATAGAAGCCTATTGAACTAGTCTATTAAATGGTACAGAAGGTCTTTTTTATAATTTAGCACAAGCACACTTATCACTTTATCTTGATAAAACTCCAGGCTATATTGAACACGGCTATGAAATATTTGATTTTAGATTCTCCGGTTTAGATCCGAATTATACACTAAGAACTCGATATCAGCCGCCAGCAGTTAGTGGATGACCGGTTACACCGAGCGTCGATGACATATTATATAGTTATGTAGTAACTTGTGTACATGATGATGGAGAGTCTACACCTTCTTTACCAGCTCTTATAACAAGCGGCAGCTCTACTCCTAATAATATACTTAGCTGAGATTCGATATCAGGCGTGGATTCTTATAATATATATGGCAAAACACAAAACAGTTTTTATTATTTAGGAAATACTATAAATAATAGTTTTATTGACGATGATATCACAGCAACAAGCATAATACCGCCTACAGTAAATACAGCTATTGAATCATATATATTTGATTTGCCACCAAATAGAAACTATTTGACAATGCCTGTTCTTAGTGGTTTAGACAGTGGACAAATCTTGACTGAAAATACAGATTTTACTATTGAGCAATTAACAAAAATAACGTTTTTAAATAATTTAACTACTACACAAGAATCTAATAAAATTCAGGTGACGGAACCGGTTTCTGGAGAGCTGTCGTTAAAAGTTCTGAACCCCACAAGTTTAACTACTTTGCCATCTTTAACATCAATATATTTCCCAGCATTTGGGCAAGAAGATAACCCAGCGTCAATTATAATAGATGAACTTTACACACCACACATAAGTTCTTTCTTTGATCCAAGTACAAGTTATTATAATAAGCGTGCTTTATATGGAAAACACCTTTCTAGATGAACTCATGCATTAGTATCAGGATTACGAAATGCTCCAACTATGGTAAATATTACAAACACAGTTAGCTTATTATATAATTTACCATTTTCATACGAAGCAGGAACCCTAACAGAAGTCATAACAGCAAGTGGTTATAACTACATAACTATAACGGGAGACACAGAAACCGCTTGTTATCGCGTTCCTGAAGAGTTATATTTAAGGTATAGCATTGGAGATTCTATTGGACAATATAATATTCTTTGTTCCGGAATTCAAGTAGACGATTATTTAAGTGATGAAACAGTAATATCTGGTTTAATGGACAGAGCAGGATCAATAACAGAAATGGATGTTTTTGCACATCATAAAGGTGGAGCAAATCCTTATTATCATATTGCTAAATCTATAGAAGAAGGTACAATAGTTGCACCATTAACAGCTCCTATTGTTTTAAATACACAGGGCGGAAAAAATGGCTAATTTCTTAACATTTGTAAAAGGTACAGAATATACTTTAAATATATATAATCGTATTTTTGCAGAACATCCTTGCATTATAACTTCATCCGCAACAGGAAAATCTTATACAGATATTGTAACAACAGGCGTTGTTTATTATTATGTAAACACAGATGGAGAGTCCTACACAGGAGATATTAATTACGATCTTGACACCGGAGATATTTATACAGGCAGTGAATATACGATTAATTCCAAGTTGTTAGACATCATAAAAATCGTTTTTACACCAAGTGCAGCTTGAACAGCACCTGCGTATTATATACAGTCCGGAAAAAATTTAACAATGGGAAGACAAATTTATATTGTAGATTCCCTGGGCGATATTTTAAATACACAACAGTTTTATTATCTATTAGGTCTTGGGCATCAAGCCGAAATAGAAAATTTTAATTATTCAGACACATTTATTGACTTCTATTTAAAACAAGTTCTTCCTGCTAGCGTAGAAGGCAAAACATATACAATTTAATGAGGAAACAAAATGGCTCGAATTAAAGTACCTTCAGGAACTAAACAAAATTTAGAAACCGTTTTTGACGATTTACAATCTATTGCAGCAGATAATTTAAAACGACGCATACTAAAAGTTTTTGATAGATTTGGTCCTATAGTAGATGTAAAAGCCGGGATATTGACTGGTGGCACTTCATTACAGGTTACAACCGGTTCTAATCTTAGTGTAAATATAGCAGCTGGAGAAGCACTACTTGAAAATGGTAATTTAATTCGTATAGATAGCGGAGATAGTGAAACACTTTCCGGAGTATCTGCAAGCACAGCATATGTTATTATTTTAACCTATGCTGAAGAAGGCACAGTACCGGTTACAGCACAAAACGCATTTCTATATGATGTCTCCGGCGGTACACCATATTCAACAAAAAAGACACGTTATATAGATGCTTATACTATTACATATCCAGAGGTTGAAACCTTTGCTGATATTACAACAGAATTATCAGACAATAAAATTGCTTTGGGTGTGATAAAAATAGCTAGTAATGGAACTAGTTTTCAAAGTTCATTCACTTTTGATGGCGTAGCTGCTATAAGTGGTGTTGTAGAATTAAGACATTTATATTCTTTAAAAATAAATTCAAGTCTTTTAAATGAAGACGACATTGTTTTTTCAGATAGAAGTTCAATTATAGATGCAGGATACTCTTTTACTGCACCAACATTGCATACTAATAGTACTACCGGAACAAGCGGTTTTGCTGGTAAAATCGAAGCTGCGAGTATTTCTACTCCTATATTACAAGGAACTGCTATAACAGGATCGTCAGCAACTATTTCTGGAGCCGGAAGTTTTGGTAGTTTAACAGTTGGTGGTGTAGCTGTTCAAACAGATGAAGGCGTTCCTACCATTCCCGCAAATCTAAGAATATGAGATATTTGACCTACAAACAATCCATCTGAACCTAAAGGATTCATTTGGTTTCGCTGAAATTGGACACACCTTGTAAAAAGTGGTGCACCTGCCCCTGGCGATACTGGATATACTAATGTAAGTATTTCAGCAACAACTTCTCAAGGAGAAGATTTTAGTCCTATAAATGCAGAAGTAGCTGGTAAAAAACTAAAGATGGCAAATGATGCAGAATATACCATTCATAGTCTGCTTAGTGACAATGGAACAACAATAGTATTAAAAGTAGCAGGAACTGTACCAGACTCTTTTCCAGTAAAAATTATTGATGCAAATGCTGATGGATATTATATTGCTATGGATGTTGAAGGCGAAGTTGGTTATAAAATGATTTTTAATCTAGATTCTGATTTTATTACAGATCCCCAATTTAAAACTAAACTAGATTTATCCAAAGAAATTGACCCTGAATTGTATAATTGTAAAATTAAAACATACAATGACACACGTAGATCTTCGTATGCTACGTTATTAGCAGGAACATATGATCCTGATCAAGGAGGAAGCGATCAAGATCCTGTAGATTATGAAGTTCCTTTTGCTATGAGACTACCTGATATAAAACATGATGGGACTCTTAGTATTGCTACTACCGCAAACGGGGTTCTTTTAACTATAGGCGGTTGAAATTTAGGCGGTCAGCAAACACTACATGAATATGAATATGCATATGCTACTGCAGAAGAAGGATACACAGAAACTTTAAGTAGTTTAACTGATGGTGGACTAACACATATTATTTCTCCATCAAGAACACTTGCTATTACTGCCAATGCTGCTACTCGTTTTGTATGTGGAGTACGAGGTTTACAAAATAAACAAGTTGTCACAGAAGAAAAATATACAGTTCCAACAGCGGGTGGTTTTGCTAAAGAAGCTGTACAAGACCAAGTACTCATACAAAAAGTAGGTGCAGAAGTAAAAGTAAGACGAGGAATAATAGGAGGCCCAGCAAGTACTTCGGGATCTAGCACAGAGTGGACTGCAGTTATTCATGATCCAGTAAACGACGATGTAAACGTGGCGGTTGGTGATGGATATCTGGATGGAGAATACATAAATATAAATGGTGATGCTACTAAGAACTTTAAAATTGCTAGACAAAGTTTAAGTATAACTGACGTATAATATGATAATAACACATCCACTTACGTTAAAAGATTCTGAGAGCTATACACCTGGACCAGATAAACCTTTTTCTATAGGTATGCGAGAGGCTGGACGTATAATAATGAAAAAACAACTTGATAGAGATTATAAACTCACTCGTATTGAATTTGAACTCGAAAGTGGTCAATTTATAGATGAAGATGTCCCAGCAATAATAAGAGTTTATCAGAAAGATTTTGATTCAGATGCAAAATATCTAATTATTTCTGGTGCCGTGCAGCATGAATGAGATGAGGATCTTGAAGAATATGATGAAACACGAAACCATTATGAAATGACTTTAGATTTAGATATAACAAGTCGAGAATTAACTAGAGAAGTAATTGTTGATGGTTGAGTTCCAGATGAATGAGAAGGATGATCTGAAAATAGCGGAGATTATGGATCACGTGCTTTAGATACGGGTACTGCTGCAGTTGGAAGTCATATAAATGCACAACCTTTTAAAGGCAACCTACAAATTTTTGGGCGACCTTTGCACCAAATACCAACTTAATATAGAGAGAAAAAATTATGGCAATGCTAATAGAACATCCATTAAGTTTACCAGGTTCAGCTCCTTATACACCTGGAATAGGTACACCCTTTTCAATAGGCATGACAGAAAGAGGTCGAAAAATCTTACATAAAATATTTGAACAAGATCATGTTCTTACTAAAATTGAATTTGAAGTTACTAGTGGCGTTTTTTTAGCAGCTACTGTTAATAAACAAGCAGTAATTCGTGTATTTCAATCTGGATTTCCTGAAGATGCACGATATTTAACTTTAACTGGTTTAGGAGTATTTTCAACAGAAATCACTTTAAACATAACATATCGGGCAAATAACAGAACAGTTATTGTAGATGCCTGAGCGCCAACATCCTGACCAGGATGGGGAGGAAATCCAACCATTGTAAATCCCGCAACAACTGCTGTTGGTGATAATATAAATGCACAACCTTTTAAAGGCAACCTACAAATTTTTGGACACGCCTTAGTTTCTACACAATCATAAAAATTTAATATATGGCAACATACAGAGGAAGACTAGATCCTGAAAAGAAAAAACCGTATAAAGGTATATTAGCATATATTTTTAATACAGACGGCGAACGTGTAGGCATTGACTCTACAGATGGCGACGGTATTTTTCAATTTTATGGGTTAGTAACCGGCTGACACCGTATATCTTTTCTTGGCGGTAATTATACTGATCTTGATTCAATAGACGTATTTGTTACTGCTGTTGCTGGTGATCCAGATGAACGTGGTATATTTATTAATTATCCTGTTTTATCTGTGGTGGAAGAAGCATATACATTAAATAGTGAAAGTAATATAGATAATGGCACATCATTAGTAAAAGTAGATATTTCAGGATTAGACTTAGAACGAGGAAGTTTAAATGAAATTATATTACAATATCGAAATAGTAATTCTACAATTCTCGAACTAAGTGGATTAACAATCGCTTGTGTTGGAGATAGTATTACTCATGGGGTTGTTGATGAAGAAACGGGTATTTCTGATTACCCCTTCTTACTAGAAAACATGCTTCCAGAAGGATCGGTAGTTTATAATTTTGGATGTCCAGCCAAAACATTAACTGAAACTATTTCTGGAGCTTCTTACAGAAATACTGATGAATATGCTGCAGCTATTGCTTTAAATGAAACAGGAGTTGTTGATGTTATAATAATTGGTTTGGGTATGGCCGATGTTGTAGAATGAGAAACAGTTGGTGGTGATTTTTTAACTGATGCCTGTACATTGTATGAAACTTTTAAAACCACAGATAATATTGTTTTATTTAATAAAATAACGCCTTCTTTTCTTGATTGAATTCCCAGTATTACTATAAAAACAGCTAATATACTGTTAAGTAAAGCAGCGATGCAAGTTGGAGCTCCTTCTCTTATTGACTTAAATAGTAAAATGCAAGATCATAAAGATGATTGATTTATTCAAGACGATTTTCCTCACCCAAATATCACAGGCAATACTTTTATCGCTGATAAAGTATATCAAAAACTAACTGATTTAGTTTTAGTTCCTTCGGAAAATTTAGAAACCATTTCTGGCTGAACTACTTGGTTTACAAAATCATATATTATTAATTCAGATAATGTTGCAGATAATGGAGATTTTTCAATATCTAAACCTTTTAGTTTGACAACTATTCCATATATAGGAGACTTTAAAGCAACTTTTGTTGATGGAACAGGACGTTTAATAGAAATTGTAGAAACTGCCGAAATAGTGGCTGCATATGATTATGGTGTGCATCTTGGAGATAACTTAGATGATGCTCCACCTATAATTGATGATGATAAATTTTCTATATCTGCTGATAATAATCCGACAACCCCCGATCCGTGACTTTCAAGACCAGATGCGTTTTTACTTTCCGAACCAGGTGCTGTAACAGATACAGTTTCGGAAGTAAAAAAACTTTTTGCTCAACCAGCTATTTTTAGTAGAGCGGTAGAACAAGAAGACATTTCCGAAACCGATACCACATCCAGCTGATCTGATATAAATTTTATAGACTGGGCTGTTGGTTCTTTGGTTAGTTATTATATTTTAGATACTAATTATAATACCTGAGAAATTGAATCTTTTGTTTCAGCAACGGGAACTTTTACTGTAAAAGGAACAGATGTTGTTATAAATAGTTGATATGCAATTATACGTCATTTAGCAGATTCTTATGAATTTATAAAAGATAGATGAGGATATTCTTTTGATTATGTTGATGGCGGTAATTGGGCTATTAATTTAAACGGGCTATCAGCATCTACCAGACCAACTAATTGAATCACACCTACCTGTATTTCAGCTACATACGGATTTATAATAACTGCTTCAGATAAATATAACAACACTGTTCTTAATTTTGAAGATATGGCATATCCAAATATTCTTGTTTCGGCATTTGGACCGGGTGGTGGAACAGAGGCAATTAAATGATATTTTTGAGATGGCAATGATTACACTGATCCTAATTATGTTGGTGGGTGGTTTAATGATACTGATTTATATTTACGCGTAGAAAATCGCACAGGCTATGATCTAGCATATGTAGATTATCGAATTTCAGACATAGATCAAGATTTTGCAAATAGTTCTGAAGCTCGAATCACAGCAATCAATAATATTAGTGATATACCAATAATAGAAGGTACACGCACAATAGGACTTCGTTATGCACTAAACGCATATAATGATCTTGGCGTATGAGGACCAGTAGAATATTTTACAGTATATGAAATCAGATATAAATGAGATAAAACCAAACCAGAATGAGATCCAATTTCTCCTTCTTTATCCGCAGGTTTTCAAGCTCTTGGCGCAAGCTGATTAGGAGATGCACCTTCAGATCCTGAACCAAATGTCGAAAGTTATCACGAAGCTAGTGGTCCTGCATATTCGTGTTTACTACGGACCTGATGATAATATTGATCACGCCCGTCATTTTGATAGCAATATTAATACAAGAAGTGTGTCTGTGCCAGGAAATTATACAACTTTAACATATGTATGAATATCTGTAATAGACAACGCCGACAATGAGTCAGATCCAATCTTTTTTGGATCAGGCCTGGGAGCGCCTATTGTGCGTGCTGATGTAGATGGTGCACTAAGGATTAAATCAAGTACTTACTTCCGTGACTCTGGCGATTCAACATATCAAGTTTGACAAGATAGATATGGCATTGCCGTTCCAATTGAAAGTTGTTCTATTGCACTTCCATCCACCATAGTAACATACCCAGAATTAGTTGATATAGAGTATGCTGGTAATGCCGGAGATTTATATACCATAAACGGTATAGATTTAAACGAGCTAGAATGAACGTCAATATCAAATGCTCGCACAGACGGAGAAGGAGCAGGCCATGTTTGAATTTTTAATCCGGCAAAAGGAGAAGATGAAGAGTATAATCTTACTGGAACATCTGGCTTTAATTTTGGTGCATTTACTCCAGAATCGCATCGTTATATTTTTAGATTTGATCCAATGCAAGATAAGTATTTTTGAAGAGCAGTTTTTAAAAATGCTAATATTGTACTGGATAGTGATGGTAATTCAACAGATGCTTCAGATGTTGCTGAAGTTCATTTTGATAGCATTCTTGCTGCAGATTTAATTGTCGGTGGAACCTTAAGATTAGAAACAGGACTTTCTATTTGAGGTAAAACCGGCGAACAAGGTATGACAATTGATCAGTTTGGGCTCGCTTTTTATGACCATTTAGACTCAAGTGACGGAACTGCGGGAACCAACACAACAAAAACAGTACATATTAATGGGCAAACCGGTGCTTTCATATTTGGAAAAGATTATGGCGAAAATCCTTCATATGTAAAATGAGAAGATGGTGTCATAAGAATTCGAGGTAATCTTGTTCTAGAAAATGGCACCGAAATAACTTCACCAGCTAATTATGTCGGTTACTGAAGTGCAACCTACACTGCAGAACATGATGGTCTAAACTATTTAGTCAATGATATTGTTTCATATGTATATGAAGAAGTTACCAATTCATATATTTGTATAGTAACACACGCCTCAGACGAAAATATACCACCAACTAATACTTCTTACTGAAATCTCTTAACCGGTACTTTACCAGTATATTCATACTATTTAAATCCAACACTTGGTACAGCTATTAAAAATCATAACCCAGCAAGTGAGTTAGCTGTTTATGCAATGAAAAATATGGCCAGTGGTGGTGCTGTCGTATTGGTTTCAGGAAACTCAGAAGGTTTATCTATTTGAGATGAAAACGACGTGGATCATGGGGTTGCTTGAGAAAATATAACTTATATTAATATAAATAATAGCTTAGTTCTTTATTTAGCTACTGGTGAGCCTTCAAATCCCGCAACATCTATTTATGATTCTCTTACTTTAGTTGATATTACTGATGGCGACGACGCAACTGTTGGCTCTGTTACAGCAAATCCAACCCTTTGCTATACACGCCCATCAGTTATAGGAGCTTGAACACCGAGCGACACTACAACTGAATTAACAGGAACTTTTTATAGAAGCGACCTTTTGGTAGGAAGTCATACAACTGTAGTTACATTAAATGAGTATGATGGAACTTTTTCCGCCACAGCCGGTTCTACTGGATTTGTTTCGGTAACAATCGATGGAAATAATACAGCCGCAATAACATTAAATTTTACATATAATGATGGTATTCGTGGTGCCATCACCGTTTCCGAAACAGTGTTTTCTTTACAAGGTGGTTTAGATGGAGCGGCTGGATCGGACGGTGCGGGCGGGATGGACGCAAAAGCAGTACGTTTAACTGTAAATCCACAAGCAATAAGATATCATTTTACCGGAAATAGAATATATAATGAGCCTAATTCATCACGAGTGACGGCAACGCCCATAAATCATGCAAGTACAGTTTATTATGATTTTTATGTTGATGATGTTTTTATAGAGCGAAATACTCTTGGATATGTTGACCAATCTGTCGGAATTACATTTAATGACATGCCTTTAAAAATGGAAGTTGAAACACGAGATGGCTACACAGACGGAGATCCAACGGCAACTGATATCATACACATATATGGAGTAATTGCAGGTACAAGTGCTGTACAAGTGATGTTTAGCAATCTTGCGCATTCTATACCTGTTGCGGCAGATGGAACTGTCACTTATACTTTATCTGACACAGATATTATGGTATATTATGGAGCAAACCAATGTATATATGATGAAGATATGGACACTGTATATACTTTCAAAGTTTCTGTGGATTCCACGTCAAATATTACTGCCGGCGCTCCAGAAACTACACCTAACATATATACTAGACATTACGGAGTTGTTTCTGGGTTAACGCCCCAAGTTTTAACAGCCAGTGTGACTTATTTAGTTACTGTCTGTGACAGAAATGCAGAAACAATGCCACCTATTAAAGTTGTTCAAACTTTCTCTGTTTCGAGAGAAGGAAGCAGCGGAGACTATGTATCACATATTTTTAAAAGGTCTGCCACTGTTCCAACAACTCCCACAGGAGGGGGCACTTATACAGATCCCGTAACACCTACAGGATGGTCAGATGGCCCACCCGCTGTAGATGGCAACCCTCTGTATATGTCTAAATGTACCTATAAACAAGCAAGCGGCCCAGGAACTTGAAGTGATGCAATAAGAATTGATGGTGCAGCGGGAAATAGTAATGCACATTTAGGATTACAGTATACTACAGGTATTACCATCGATGAGACAGGACACCAAGTTACAAAAGCAACACCAGCTGTTGCTGGATGAAACACCGAACTAAGATCTACTATTTCATATACAGGCGGTGCTTATGTTACATTTCAACCCTCCGGCACTAATAAAGCTTTTATGATGGGATTGAATTCTGATCCAAGCACAGACGCAAATTATACATCAATTGATTATTGTTGGTATTGTGTTGCTGACGGAACCACAAGAATTTATGAAAGCGGCGTCAATAAAGGAACTTTTGCTACTTACACGGCTGGGTCAGACCTCACAATTAAATATGATAATAACACCATTACATATTATATTAATGGTGTCTGACAAAAAACAACAGATGTAGATGCAGACTTAAAATTTTATCTTGATTCTTCTTTTAGTACTTTAGGAACAAATATTACTCAGTCTTTGCAATTTGGCCCAATGGGGGCATTAGGTCCGCAGGGACCAACAGGAGATCCAGGTATAGATGGCGACGGCGGACAATACACCAAATATGTCTTTAAAAGAGCAGAAACCATACCAACTAAACCTGCCGATGGACAGGGTGGATCTTACAATACTCCTACAGAGCCCACGACGCCCGCTGGTTGGTTTTGATCAATGCCCGCTGATGACGGAACTACCGGCTGAATGTCATACGCAGTATATACTGACCCGGACGGACCAAGTAATTGATCCACTGCAGTAAAGATTACTGGTGAGGATGGTTTAGACAGTGTAAATGTGTTTTATCTGCGTCCAGAATCTGGCACAGCTATAAAAAATAGTACTGGAACTTTAGCAGTACGCGCTATCAGAGTCACACCCCAAGGTGAAGTAAATTTAATAAATCCAAATGATGAAGGGCTGTACATATATACCCCCACTTCTGTAAATAAAGGAGTGTATTGGTCCGGCATTACGGCAACTGATATAGATAATAGTCTTGTTCTTACTTTGAGAAATGCAGCAGGAACAGTAATAGCAGACAGCATAACTTTAGTTGATATTACAGACGGCGATGATGTAAATATAGGATACATTGAATCTGACCCAGCATTATCTTGGTCTAGATTACCAAATGGTGGGGCATGAACTCCTTCAAATATGACAACAACATTAACATCTTATTTTTATCGCAGCGGAACACAAATAGCTTCTTATGCCCGTAATGTTGTGAATAACGGCAGCGGGGTTTTAACATCCACAGCCGGTACTTCCGGAGCTACCTCTTGCACTATTGTGGGAAATAATACTGCAGCTATAACTTTGAAATTTTTTTATAATGATCCAGATCCTTCACATAACGACGTTTTAATTGCTGAAACCGTAACGTCAGTAGTAGGTGGAAATGATGGTAGTAATGGTACTAATGGATACGGCGGACCTTTTGTTTCGCACGTATTCGTGCGATCGGCGACGACCCCCGACCCACCAACAAATCCGGCCGGTACATATGCTGCTCCCGTTGCTCCGCTTACACCTATTACGTGATATGATGCGCCACCAGCAGGCTCAAATCCTTTGTATATGAGTACAAATACTTATGTGGACCCAACAGGTCCTGGATCGACATGAAGCACTCCATCATTAATTAGTGGTACAAGTGGTTTAAGTGGAACGAGCGGAACAAATGGTTTAAATGGCACATCAGGATCGTCCGGCGCAGCTGGTGTTGCGTCCAGAGGTGTTTCTCTAACATCCACATTTCAAGCATTTTATTATAGATCTAATAACGCCATTGAACCGATGGGGAATAATACCGCTACAATAACCGCAACTGCTGTAAATACAGTTGGAACTCTTTACTACCAATTTTATAAGTATATAAATGGTACAAACGGGCAGTCGATGCAACACACTACTTCCAATACATATTCTTATTCAGCACCTACTACATATACTGAAAACAGTGATATAATTGAAGTGCATCTTAGAGAAGGATCCACAACTAATCCTATCTTAGCTCGCGATATTATGTCTCTTAATAAATTGAAACAGGGCGCAAATACGGTTTCGGTCAGCATGAGTAATGAAACACATTCTCTTCCAGCTGCAAATGATGGCACAGTTTTAAGTTATGCAAATTCCGGAACTGAATTTAAAGCTTGAATAGGTAACCTGCCTGTTCCATTTAGTGCAACTTTAGCAGCTTCACCTTCTTTTAATGTAACTGCTGCCGGAACATTAATTACTCCAGGAACAAAAGGAAATAGTACCTATATTTGTACTTATGGAACTGCTGGCGGGGTAGCTGCAGGATCAAATGCTGGTGTATATATTACTTTTACAATAGATGTAAAAGACAATAATGGCGACACACTTTCACCAGCAATTACACGCATACAATCTTTTTCTAAATCGCCTCAAGGGACTACCGGTCCTACAGGTATTCAAGGTGTCCCCGGGGATGGAGGACAATATACAAGATATTATTTCCGACGAAGAGCAACAGCTGGATCTGCCCCCAATGCTGGTGGAGGTACCTACGACGTGCCAGCTGCTCCAACATTGACACCTACTCCTGACGGTACTTGATATTTATCAATGCCTACTGATAATGGACTTCCTGGATGAATGACGGCGTGTGTATACTTAGATACTACTCCCGCACAACAAGGTTGAAGCATCCCAGTTCAAATAACTGGTGAAGACGGAGCAAGCGGAACATCCGGCACTACTGGCGCTGCAGGTACGAGGGGTTCTGTTCGTGTTACAGGAACAACTACTATTACAGGATGGTCTGGTAATTTTACGGGATCAAATACTCGTGCCGATCAAGTGATGACGGCAGAAGGACTTAGTCCCATAAAACAACATAGAGATTCTGTAGAACTTTCAAAAGATAATGTAGGGTCGTGGTTTGGTTTTTGAAATGCAAATCTCGCTACTCCCGCTTGACAAGAATATTATCTATATGTTCCAGGAAGCATGGTTGTTGATGGTACAATTACTGCTACAGCGCTGGATGCAGATAGTATTTTTTCTCAGTCATATGCAATGGGCACTACGGGAAATATAAAAACAACGGGAAAAGGCTGGTGAAGTAGCACTCCTGGTATTATTCTAGGATATGACTCAGGTGGTTGGCGTTTTGAATTAGCATCGAATGGCACTAATTACATGAGATGAGATGGCCAAAACGTTTTTATTGTAAAAGATAATAACACTATGCTTGATACCAGTACTAAAATTGTAGATGCAAACAACGTAGGACGAACTGTTTTTTCTTCTGGTAAAATATGAACAATTGGAAATGGTGACAGTACAAGATATTTACTAGAAGACACTACCTCAGGTTATAATGCACTGCATCAAGGAAAGATTCCTTTTATGCCCGTAGTCGGGGAAAAATATTTAGTCACTGTTTTTGCGGCGTTTATAAATGGCTATGGAAATGTATCAACAAACGCGGCAGTTAGCGCGCGCGCTAGATTTGCTACCAGTTATCGAACCATTGATAATGATGTTTCTTATAATACAGTATATAAAACAGATATAGATCAAAACGGTCTTGGGGGATCCGCTGTTTCAGTATTTGGGCGCGGCGATTATACCTACAGAGCGGGGTGTTTTATAGGAACGGCTCAAGTCACCCTAAGTAATGGTAAACTACAACTTATTAAAAATTTAAAAGAAGGCGACGAAGTAAAAACACAATTTGGTACATCAAAAATCGAAGCAATTCTTTTACCTAAATTAGGATTAAGAGCACTTTACTCTTTTAACAACGGTCCATATTTTGTTACGGCAGAACATCCTTTCTATACCAAAGATGGCTGAAAATGTTTAGACCCTGTCGGGTTAATAAAGGAAAATGAACAATGGCTGAACAAAATTTCCCTTTTACAAAAAGGTGACTTTATACAAACCGGTTCAGGACATATTGAATTAAAAACAATACATTCTATAGAAGCATGCCCAGATATGCAGCTATATAATTTATCATTGACCTCTAAAACAGATAAAGCTTACTATATTAATGGACTTCTTACTCATAACAAGGGCACCACTGCCCAAGCTTATCCCGCTCTAATGCCCGGTGTGCATAAAATAGATATTTCATCATATACAAATATGCTATGTCATTTATATTACAGCTTATATTGGGATCCAAACTATCTTCCAGCTACTACTAGTGCCCCGACCGTATATAATATATACAGTTACCTGTGTAGGGATCTATCAGCCACTTCATCAGAAACCGGTATTCATGTAAGTGGTCCCGGGCCAACAAACGTATAATTTTTATTGCTTTTAAACTGAAAATTGCTTATATTTAATTAAAACAAACCAGTTTAAAACATGCCATATATAGAAGATTTAAATTCCAAGATAGCAGAAGCTACTACAGAGAATCAGGAACGACTAATTTTAGTTGAAAAGATTTCTAAAACTATAGTTGAAGAAGAGAAAAGCTTACGAGCTGTTCAAGAAGAATTTCTAGCAGTTCAACAACAAATAGAAGGATTAATTATTGCCCGCAATTTGTATATAGTTGAAAGCAAAAAATTATTAGAAGAAGTAAAAAAACCATCGAAAATAAATGACAATTAATATAGGCCCTTCTTATAGACAGCCAGATGAAACTTACGAAAATTATTGTCCTCGTCGAAGAAAAGATAATAAGCTTTTAAAACATTATTTAAAAGGAAAGAATGTTTGGAATATGGCTCTTTATAGTACTTTTGCAGATAAAACAAAGCAAGAAAAAAAGAGAGCCAGACAAATTGAAAAGAAAATCAGAAAAAGTAAACATGGGAAAACTTAACACATTTATAACAACCCATAAAATGGGATTTGGTGGCAGTATTATTGCTATTCTAGTAGTAGTAATCATAGGATTAAGTTTTTGGAGCAACTATCAAATTGGTCAACTAAGAAAAGATGTTGCTTTTTTTCAGAATGAAGCTGCTAAACGTGATGAGATTCACCAGATAGATTCAACAACCATTAGCCGTTTAAGTCTCAAAGTCAGAGATATATCTTCTAATAATAATGACCTGCAGAACAGAATTAAATTACTGAATGGAACAATTAGAAGTCAAGCCAGTTTTATAGCAACACTCGCAGATAGCATTGCAAATATTAATACTCATGGAGATACCTTAATTACGGGAGGTCTTGTCCGTAGATTTGATGTAACTAAAAATGCCTTTACTTTAAAAGGTTGGTTTGAACTTCAAGAACCTTATAGTATTACCTTCGAACAACTTGCAGCTCAAATTGCACTTGAACTTAATATGGTTCAACTTCCTTCCGGTCAATGGGAAGCCTTCGTAGACACAAAGAACCCAAGTTTGCATGTTACAGACCTGATCACAAAGGTAAATCCGTATAGACCGCCGTGGTGGAAAAAATTTAATTTATCTGCTGGTATATATTTACAGGGAAATGAATTTGGTTTAGTAGGTGGTGTAGGATATGATAAGTTCATAGGTCTCATTGGGTATGATCCTAGAGGATATTTACTAGGCGTACAATATGTATTTTAAATATTGCTTTTTTAATGATTAATCCTTATATTTAGTTGTGGCGGATATTTCAATACATATAGATCCAGTTTACGAATCCAAAAACTTTTCTGTTCAAGTGGATGACCATAAACAACAAAAAACTAAGATACTGAATGACACATATAGTTCTTATGACAGGTGCATAAAAGCAGCCATGATTTATATAAATTTAATAAGGAAAAAAGATGAGTAAAGCACAGAAATTAATAAATAAATATGCTTCAGCTATTCGTATTGATAAAATACGGTCTGGGTTGGCTAATAGAGAAGTACAACTAGCTTTTTTAAAAACTAAAAATAGAGGAATTGCTGCAACTAAATTACGAACGAAAACACGACAGCAATTAGAAACTATCCGAGAATTAGCAATAAAAAAAGGACCTGATAAACTAAATTTTTCTCTTCCTTTGCCTCTAACACAAAATACAGTTGCTAATGAAGCCCAAAAAGCACTTATAGACTGGCGAATATTTGCAGATAGAAGAGAATTACGCAAAGTTACTCCAAAACAAGCTTATCATTATTTAGGCGGTAATCATCATTTTCTTGATAAAAAAATATAGTAATTTAGGTCCGAGGCCAGTTGGGTGGTAAGTGCTCTTCAAAAGCATCCCCGTTGGGTCCAAACCAACGTGCGAGGGTTCAATTCCTTCCGGACCTGCCAACAATATAAACAATAAATAATTATGTGAAAATATATCTCAAATATAATAAATACAGTTTTTGGTAGTAAAATATCCCCTGTAGTTGCGCCTGTAGAGCCAGTACAGACTTTTCAAATTATAAATATAACTGATCAGCTCCCATGACATCCTACGCGTAAATGAGCTAAAAGGGGTTTAGTACAAATAAAAAAAATTGTTGTACATCAGGCGTTGTCAACCTATACAAAAACTACAGTTCAAGGAATAAACAAATATCATATTACCCCTTCCTCTGATAATCATATTTCAGTAAACGGTGCACCGCATATTTGTTATCACTACTGCGTTATAGCTGATGGTACTGTTTATCAAACCAACTACCTCAGTAACGTTACATGACATGTTGCCGGACATAATACTAATTCTATAGGTATTATGTTATTAGGAGATTTTAATGGTCCAACATGAGTTGGTATTGATAAAAATCCGACACGAAATCAGCTCATGAGCTTAGAAAAGTTATTAAATCATTTAATAGCAGAGGAACAATTAAATATAACTATTCAGGACATATATGGTCATAAGGATTTTGGAAAAGAAAATTGTCCAGGAATAGCAATAACACGATTTCTTGATGAGTATAAAAATTAATTAACAAACGGAGAGTGTGCTAAACACTATAAAATAAATGAGAAAAATAACAAATACAGACCTAGATGTCGTGGATTTTGTACTCGAACCAGGTCTAATAAAATTATCAAAACTTATAGAAAATTTATCAGATGAGGCAAAGATTGCATATGTTCCGTCTTTTGAAGAGCAGCAAGCAGCAAACGAGAAAAATTTTGCTTTGGTATTATGAGACCCTGCCGAAGGGAAATTACATAAATATGCTCTTTATACACCTGAATTAACAGAACTTAATCTTGCTTTTTTAGCAGATTTAAAAAATGAATTACCGGAAGAAGCAGTAAAAATAGCTGCAACTAATTTAACAGTTGCTGCTAAAAATTATAAGCTTCCAATTCCTGAAGCCTTACAAGAATATACTTCTGATAAATATATATACAACGTACTCGATGTGAGAGATATAAATAAAGTAGCATTTATAACTAAAACAGCTTTTAAAGAAACTGAACCAACCGCATTTGCTTGGGCAAAAGAAAAAAAATATCCTTTACATAATAAAATTAACATAAAAAAAGCAGCTGCTTATTTTGAAAAAGAACATTATAAGATGCCTATTGCAAAGAAGTCCGAGTTTTGTCAAAATGTAATAGATGCGGCAAATACTAATAATGTTCCTTTAGATAATACTGCAATACATAAATATGCCTCTTTTGACACCATTATAAATCCTGATTTTGTAGATCATATAAAAGTTCGAATAAGTTATTTAAAGGATCACGAATCCGATAAGGGCTTCAAGGATACCTACACTGAGCTTATTAAAAGAGCCAGCACTCAGGGACAACAAGAAGTTGAACAGATTATGCGCGATGTAGAAACTGCTGATATAACTTCTGGACTATTTAATAGTTATGGAAAAGGAATCGCAGATCCTTATGAAACTACTTTATCGGTTGTAAAAGTTGCAGAAAGAACTGTTGATGGAATGACTGTAAGCCTTGAACAACTACGAAATATCCCTGATGGTGAATTAACAGGTTTAGTTGGAAATGCAGGTATATCTGAATTAAAAGCTGAAAATGGCTTAGATGTGTTTGCTGCGTTGCCAAGACCTGTACGTAAGGATATACTCGATCTACTATAATGCTTGAAATGTGGCTTCTGTTAGGACTACTAGCAGTTTTCGTAATATTATATGGCATTAGGACTTTTAAACAAGAGATATACAATGCTATGAATTGCACTGACAAAGAAACACACTTATTTGCCAAAGACCCTTTTAATGGTTATTCTAAAAGTCATTTAAAATGAAATACTTCTGAAATTCCAATAGAAAGTGCAAATTCTTTTACTAAAGCAAAAGCAACACGTTCTAGTATGACTTCACAAAAAGTAACTAGCAATATAAATGGACAGGCAGAATTAATAAAATTAAGAGAAATCAAAAAATAATATGAAAGGATTAGATATAGGAACAGGAAATTTTGTTTTAGCTGACGACAGTGGCATATACTTACAACGTAATGCATTTCTAACTTTAAAAAAAGGAACAGCTTCTTTTAGGCAATTAAAAATTCTAGACGTTCCTTATGTAGAAATTGAAGGTCGCGTACATATCGTAGGACAAAAAGCCTATGAATATGCACAAGTATTTAATACAACAGATTTAAGGCGCCCAATGGCAGGAGGATTATTAAACCCTTCAGAGCAAGATGCATTACCAGTGTTAAAAGTTATTATTGAAGAACTTATAAAACAAGCAAAAGCTGCTGAACCTGGAGAAAGAATTACTTATAGTATTCCTGGGCATCCTTTAGATCAAGATCGAGAAGTTGACTATCATGAAGATGTTCTTGGACAAATTATAACAAGTTTAGGTTTTAAAACTAAGTCTTTAAATGAAGGCGTTGCACTGGGAACTGCTGGTTTAATCAATAATAAGCTAACAGGTATATCGATCTCTATGGGTGCAGGAATGTGCTTAAAAGGAGATACAAAAATACCTTTGTTAGATGGTACCATAAAAACTATAAAAGAATTATCTGACTTGGGCAAACAACATATTTTTTGGGTGTACTCTTGTAAAGAAGATGGGCAAATTGTTCCAGGAAAGGCTTCTAATGCTCATAAAGTAAAAACTTCAAAAGAACTTTTAAGAATAACATTCGATAACAATAAATTTTTAGAGTGTACTCCAGACCATAAAATTATGTTAAGAAATGGTTCTTATGAAGAAGCACAAAATTTAAAAAACGGTATGTCTATTATGCCTTTATATACTAAAAAATACAATGGTAAATATAGACGAATATGGAATAATAAATATAATAGATGGAACAATGAACATAGGCTAGTTTGGAAACAGCACAATAATGCTGATATCACAAAGGTTGATTTAGTGCATCATCTAGATTATAATCCAGCTAACAATATTCCAGAAAATTTAAAAGTGATGACTAAAAAAGCCCATTTACAGCTGCACAGAACATTAGCAAAGTATAATACTGCCAAAGCAAAAGGAAAAACATACGACGAAATATATGGGAAAAATAAGGCATATAAAATAAAAAGTAAACAGCGTACTAGCCATAAAAATTGGTGGAGTGGTTTATCTACAGAAGAACAAAATCAATATAAACTAAAATGGCCCGTTATAAAGAAAGTTGGGCAAACATTGGAAGAAACTTTTGGGAAAAAGATTGCTGACAAGATCAAAAAAAATTCTTCTGAAACTATGAAAAAAACGTTTTTAGCGGGTAAATTAGGAACACGTCCCCCAACAAAAGAAACACTTAAAAAATGTCAAGAAAATGGCTTCGGTACTTATAAGCGCACGCCCGAACATTTAAATAAAATTTCTAACACACTCTTTAAAAAAGAGCAGATTCCTTGGAATAAAGGATTAAAAGGTGATCTTTATAAAACTCACTTTAAACAAGGTTTTTCAAATCAAACAGGAATTAATTATAATCATAAAATAATAAAAATTGAAAAAATAGAAACTAACGAAGATGTTTATGATATAAGTGTAGAAAAATATCATAACTTTGCAATAGATGCCGGAATTTTTGTTCATAATTGTAATATTGCTATTTTATATGCTGGAATGTCTGCTCTACAATTTAGTGTTTCTAAAGGCGGAGATTGGATTGATACACAGGTTAGCACTGAAACAAATATTTCTAAAGCACAGGCACAATTTATAAAAGAATCCGGAGACTACACAATTGATCCGGCTTCCAAAGATACACGCAGCAGAGCACAACAAGCTATTAAGACATATTATGAATCTCTTATCAGATACTTATTAGCTAATATAGAAAAACAATTTACTTCTAATAATATGCCCGCATTTCCGCAAGCGGTTCCTATTGTAGTAGGCGGAGGGACAGCTATGGTAAAAGGGTTTTTAGAAGTCTTTAAAGATCAATTTACACAAAAAGAATTTCCACTTAATATAAGTGATATAGTACTCGTTGATGAGCCTTTAACGGCAGTAGCTCGGGGGTGTTACTTAGACGCCCAGTTGGGAGATTAGGATGAGCAAAGCACAAAACGTTTTTTATAAAGTAGCTGCAAGCAAAAAAAACAAGTTATCTGATTTAAAAGCAGCAGTTGCAGGAGCGGCGTCTGGTATAGCAGGAACTATGATAATACGCCCACTTGATATGATTGTAGATATAAAAGCTCTAGGCGGAGATCTAGCCTGACCAAAGCCAAAAGCAACCTATTGAGGCACAACTAAAAATATTTATAAAACACATGGCTTAAAAGGTTTTTATGCTGGGTCAGTCGGTAAAGTTTTAAAAATTGCTCCTCAAATGGGTATTACTTTTTTAGTATATAAAAAAGTGTCAGATTACTTAGATAAAAAAACCTTTAAACCCCGAGTACCGCTTGTTATTAAGAAAAACAAATAATGGAATTTACAGAAATATTAAGAAGTAAAGAAATTTACGAACCAGAAACACTAGAGATGTTATTTCCTGAAATGACCTCTCTGGATCGGCAAAAGATTCAAGTTCTGTGACTGTTGCAAAACACACGTTCAGCTTATGAAGATCTTGAAATTTTTGAAAATGTCGTTTTAATTTTAAATGATATAGAGCCTGATCCTACCAAAATGGAAGGATCTACTCCTGAATTTATTTGGAAAGCACTTGACATAATTGCAAAGATACATAAAGATGTGGAACTAGCAGATGAAGTGAAAGCATATATAAAGTATACTTATGATGATTATGGATATAGTTTTTATCCACCTACTTCAGGATTAGAACAAACCCAATGGTATGACAAGATCAAACGGACAGCAGAAACCGGGCCATTTCCTTTAAAAGAAGATGTTTTTGGAATACAAGTTATACGCTATTTACGTATAATGAAATACATCAATAAATAATCGGAGATTCACATGCCTGTTAGACAAGTCACAGAGGCAGATGTAGAACAGTTAAACACAAGAAAGTATCCTAATCCATACTTTGATTTAGCTAATAACTTCATCCCAAAAAATATTAAAACGCTTTTTAAGTTTTGTAAAGCCTATTTTTATACCAACGGTTTCCTTCGTAATGTTGTTACCAAATTAACCGAATATCCTATTACAGATATTTTATACGCCCGTATAGATCCCGCCACTAAAGAAATATATGATATAGCTTTACATGAAAAATTAAACATACGAAGATTTCTTATTGAAATAGGACTGGATTATTTTACATTTGGCAATGCTTTTATATCTTTTAATTTACAATTTAAAAGATTTTTGAAATGTACTGTTTGTAATGATGTTCGACCAATAGATGAAGCAGACTATAAATTTAGAAATTTTAAATTTGAATTAACACTATGTCCAAATTGTCAAACTCGCAATGCTATAGCTGAAATTGAAGATGAAGAAATTAAATCTATTGACACCTTCAATTTAGTAAAATGAGATCCTATCAATTTAGATATTGATTATAATCAATTAACCGGTAAATCTACCTATTATTATAATATTCCAAGTAGTATTAGAACTAAAATTATTTCCGGAGATAAAATAACTTTAAAAGAAACACCAAAAGTATTTATTGATGCTATTGAAGCAAAAAAGAAAATTGAACTCAATTCTGATAATATCTATCATTTTAAACGTCCTACTCTTGCAGAAGATGATATGGGTTGGGGCAAACCTATAATTTTACCTGCACTAAAAGAATTATATTATTTACAAACATTACGTAGAGGTAACGAAGCAATTGCTAATGAGCATATCGTTCCTAAAAAAGCTATTTTCCCGGCTAATACTACAAGCATGGATCCGTTTAGTATGATGAACCTTGGCAAGTGAAGTGGAGAAATACAAACTCAAATTAAAAAATGAAAAGTGGATCCAAACTACATTGGTGTGTTTCCTATACCTATTGGTTATCAGGAGTTAGGTGGTAATGCTCGAACTTTGCTATTAACACCAGAATTAAAGTTTATTGAAGAATCAGTTATTAACAGTTTAGGCGTGCCTTTAGAATTTATTAAAGGAGGCACCACTTGAACAGGATCAAGCATTTCTCTTCGTATTGTGGAAAATCATTTTTTAGTTTATAGAGATCTATTATCAGACTTTTTAAATTTCTTTGTTATTAGAAAATTAACAAGAGTGCTTGATTACCCAGCCGTCAAAGTTCATTTTAAAGATCTAAGAATGACAGATGATACAGAATCAAAACAACTAGCCTTAAATTTAAATGCAGCAAATAAAATTTCTGATGATACATTGCTTGATCAATTAGGCTATAATCCACAGCATGAAGCTGAAGCCAAAAAACAAAGTTTTGCTGATGCACTTGCAGCTGAAATTGAAACGCAAGAAACTCAAGCTGAGGGACAAGGCCGAGCACAAGTTATTTTAGCACGTTATCAATCTAGAGCAGCAAAAGCTCAAGAAGACGAGATTTTTAAAATAAGAGCGGAATTATTTCAAGATGAATTAAATATGGAATTGGGTGCTATTCCAGATGATCCTGTAAAATTAATTGAACAGTACGCCTATCAAATGCTAAGTTTGCCAGAAGCACAAGCTAGAAAAGAATTGCAACAAATGGCTATAAAATTACCTGTAACATATAGTTTAGTAACTGAAAGAATTCAGATGATGATGACAACAGCACCGGCAAATGTAGATGAGGAAATACAAACTGTAAAACAAAATACAGCTCCAAATCAGCAAACACCCGGAACACGAGAAAAAGATAAAGTAGAAATAAAAGGCGAACGCCACAAAGCCCCTACTAAGGGACAACCAAACTAGGAGAATAAACTATGGAAAAATATGGAACATATAAAGTCTATAAAAATATAACCACTGGTGAAATTCTTCGAATTGCATTTAATCCAGAAACGGAAGAGATGTCAGATGATTTTCAAAAAATAGCTGAAGATTTATCACAATGACAAGAATTAACTGAAGACCCAGAAGATAAAAAATAATGGATTTTTATGATGGTAAAAAAAAGATAGTTGAGACATTTAACTTAACAGAACAAAGTGAATTAATGCGATATGAAGCAATTTTGAATGATCCCACTTGTGACATATATCGAGATAATTTTACATATGATCGTGCAGGACGTCCAATTATAACCATATGATATGTTAAAGACGAATAAGAAAAAGGCCAGAATATTCTGGCCTTTTTTATTTTAATAGTTTAGTTATTTCAGCCCGAAGAATTTTCCGCTTATCATCCCACCTAAAATTTTCCTGAACATTTTTTATACATTCAATTCTCAATTCTTTTTCACCATCAGTTTGTTTCCAACGTGCATATTCAATTTCCAATGCTTCTACCATTTTCCAGACATCTACCAATGGGCGCCAATGTGCGTTATCAAGGGCCTGATTAAAGACGGCTACATTAGGAATTAGGTGTCCCGTATCTCTTAACATTTCTGGAATAGCAGAATTTTTTGGTGCTATACTAGGAGTACCCACAGCAGCTGCTTCAAGTAAAGATAGGCCACAATTATGTACAGTAGTTTGTGCTATAGTATATGATTCGCCTTCAGGAACTTCTAAATCATATCCCATGCCACGCGGATTAATTTGAGATATAGATAAAAGATTTAAATAAACAAATTCTTTATTTAATTCAAATTTTGGCATTAGGTATCCTAAGGATTTCTTAGCTTTTTGATCTTCGTAGTATCGTATAGAATATATACAGCCGTTTCCAAAACCATCTGAATTATCTTCTTTATTCACGCTAGTAACTTTGTCCAAAGTTAAACACATATCTCTAACTAAATATGCCAATTTTTGTGAAACTGTTTTGTACCTAGTATAATGTCGTAACAAGCTAATATCTCCGTCACCGACTATTAGTCCTTCTAACAAAGCTCTTTTTTGGCTTTTTGTCAAAGATAGAAAATATAGTGGGAACTCTTTGGTATGTGCATTTGTCCCAAACATTTTTTTAAACGTTCTGCTAAGCACGGCTCCCGATAAAATAATATTGCCTGAATTGTCTTTGTTTGATTCTTTAAAAACAGGTTTTTTATAATCTTTAAATATATTTATATATTTTTGATAAGTATTGATTACGAAATCATGTAAATCTTTTTCTTTGTTATGAAAAGAAAAAGTTAATCCAGTAGGACTTGCAGAACCCTCTGCAATATATAATCCAAAAAATTTACAAGTATCTTTATTGATTGGGATATATCTAACCATTCTTTTTTTATCCGCCGTTTTTTTCGAAACTAGTGAGTTTTGTTCAATTTTATAATTATCAGATACAACATAATTTGCTAAATCTAATTTCTTAGGAGTTTCTATATCAAACTTAGGACGACGAAAGGCAAGAATATCCGTTAGTTGTAATTTATCTGCTCGTTTATATGTTCCATTTTTTAATAAAAATGGGTGGTCTCTTGAACAAACAATGGGCTCAGTAAATTTACTAAGTCTAATTGAATACATAGTTTCTGTAAATTTTGTACTCAATGTTTTTTGCACGTTTACAAAAACACCTTTGTCATTTATTACGTAATCTTCATTCGTAATTTCTTCTATGTATTTGTATCCATCTTTTGTGCAAATCAATGTCCCTTCTAACAATTTTCCCTCTCCCAAAGTACTAGTAATATTGATGTTAGATGCATTATAAATTTTATTTACTTCAGACTGTGGTATTTGTTCATTATAAATTTTATTAGCATTTATAGCTAATATACCATTTTTTATATCTTTATCGTCAAATCCAGAATTTAATGCATGATTTTGCAATAGATTTGCTCTTCCAATTCCCATTGAAAATTCTTGAGATAACATATGTAAATATAATGTAACATCTTCTTTTGGCAACATTACTGTTTCAATAATATCAGAAGGTGAACACATGTTTAGATCACAACGATTTTTATTTAATGGCATTCGATTGCCGCACTTACAAATTTTATATCCTTTAGCAAACATACTCCATGCTCGCAATGTCAATGGTATGGCTTTTCGCGGTTGAAACCTATTTACATTACAAACAACAAAACGTTTATCCCATTTAAATTCTTTCCGTGTTTCTTTTATTAAATCTGGAGACAGCGGATAAAAAGTATCAAAATTAACACCATGATATAATTTTATCATTTGTTTCGTAAGTCCTGGTAGGGCATCTTGAATAACAGTACGTGCCCAATTACTGTAAATAAATATGGTGTCTGCGCGCTCTAAGACATTCTTCCATGCGGCTGAGAAAGGAGCTCCATCAATTGGGAAATAAACCATTACTTTTGTTTTTTGTGCTGTAAGAGTTTTTTCAATTCTAGGAAGTAATTCAGAAATATGAAAAATATCTTGAAACATTAAAAATATATCAGGCTTTACATCTTTTAAAATTTTTTCAATACGATGCAATCCAAGCATATCTTCTCGTGTAACGCTATAAACAAAATACTTAGAAGTATCATAACGTTTATCACCTGTATAATTAATAGCTAAAATTGAGACATCATAATCTAGATATAAATCAGAAAAAAGGTTTTTAGCGACAACTCCAAATCCAGTATCAATAACAAAATCGGACCAGATTAGGATTTTAGGTTTTTGCATTTAATTTTTTGGTTGTTAAACTATAGTTTAATATAGATATTTTTTAGTTTAAAGTCAATTTTTAAGTTAAAAAAAAGGAATCTAATTATTCCTTTTTTCTTTGGTAGTTGTGCTTGTCGCACTGTATATATTATAACCTTTTCGATTTAAGTAACGTATTGGTTCTAAGTTGAAAGGTCCACAATATACCTTCGTTAACTTGGGTTCTATTCCCAGTTACTATCTACTCCGCCTTCTTTTCATCTAGATCTATAGTAAGTGCTGACCCCTCCGTGCTGTTATCAGTGCGGCTCGAGTCGTGTTGACGCATGCGCGCCCGAGCTCTATGCTGGTGGCACTGCGTCTCCCATCTGGATGATCAGCGATCGGAGCGTCCCAGGCGTCACACCGGATACGGCGGACTTCGAAGGATGACTGCAGGACCAGGCGGCTTGTCACCAGTTATTCTGAAGTGC
>Ga0268276_1000428_pt1 | contig 50174 bp, 51 predicted proteins | sample saktaG_4_FD_190145 | JGI IMG/M metagenome (GOLD analysis project Ga0268276, IMG submission 190145) | Saline water microbial communities from Sakinaw Lake, British Columbia, Canada - sak_2010_1_5_45m | ecosystem: Environmental > Aquatic > Non-marine Saline and Alkaline > Saline ...
AACAGTAACAATCAAAGCACTAGCATACAACATCGAACACATCGGACGAAACATAAAAATTAACGTCCAATTAGAAATCCAATAAGATTTCTACACCGCCTTCCTTTTAGCAATTCTTTTATACTAATTAAATCATTATTTCTGCATGGATTTAACCATAATTTTTGAAATGATTTTAGAATTGGTCAAATTGCTTTTAATTACCAGTATTGCCGGATTTATTTTGTTTAAATTGTTCTCGCCACTAAGAAAGTGGATTGAAACTAAATATTCTCTTTCTTGGTCAAAATCTTGTTTAATATTGAATTTTTCCTCATTTTTTATTTTTATTACAGCAGTTTTCATTTTCTTTATGATTTTAGGTTATTTGGATGCTCCTTTGCGTGATCCTGAAACTGAGTATACAATATTTGAAAATGTTACTTTGGTTTTAATTGCAATGCCCCGAATAATAATTTCTTCAATAATTTTTTCCTTTTTGCTTTTCTTTTTTGAACTTGTTGCAAGTTTATTTATGGGAAAAGAAGAATCTAAGCGTAAATCAAGAGGGTGGGTAAAGGAGTTTATTGGAATAGTCGTTTCTTCACTTTTGTTTTTATTGATTTTTTTGTTTGTGTTTCAATGGGTTCCAATAGGAATGTTCATATACATTTTCTATGGTTCAGTTAAAGCGTTGCCATTGATTATTTTGGCATAATAATTCACTTTTGAGACGTTTTTTAGTTTGATAAATTTGACAATTTTGGGGATAAGAAAGGATTTATATAAGTAAAAACAATATTATTTATATTAAAGGACTTTATTAGTTAAGTAAAAAGTCCTTTAATAGCTATCAAAAGACACAAAAGTTAGGTCTTTTGATATTAGTAGAAAAGTATTTTTTATTTAGTGAAAAAGTGAATAATTGAAAGTGATTTAATGAGTGATTTGTTTGACAATTTTACAAAATGCTTTTTTGCTTGCTTTATTTTCATGATGGTGTTTTTCACTCATCCTGCTTTTGCTTATGCCTCTGATTATTCTTCTTCAATTTCTTTTGCAGATACTAATCCTTTAAATTTAGGCGGATCAACAACTAATCCTACTCAACCAATTGTGCCTTTAAGTGCTTTAGATACAACTGGTACTCCTGCTTTGCCTTCAAATCAAGTGGCTCCTGGTTCTTGTGCAGTTTCAACTCTTACTCCGGAAGAAGCAAAAGGAATACTTAATTTAACTCATGATGGATTTAATGGAAAACAATTAAGTGATGGGAACGTAAGTGCTGCTGATGCTAATACAAAAAAACCAGTTACTGATATGGGAAAAACTGAAATAGTAGGAAATGATAATGGGGGAAACACCGCAGTCAAAGTTAATGCTCCAAGTGTAGCCGCTCCCGCAGATAGATTTTCTTTTTTGAACGGAAAAGCAATTGTTGGTCCTTTTGGAATTGGATTAATAATGGATGATACTCTTCGTGTAGGAAGATGTGATTATCCCGCAGAACAACAGAATTCATGCAAAATGTATGGATCAGATAATTTATCAACAAGAACAAGCGGAGTTGGATTTAAGCAGGATTTAGTTGGTTCTTGGGATACTATTGCTGGTTCAGGAAAAACTTTGGCTGAATCAGCTCTTAATGCAGTTGATTTGGAGAAAATGAAATCAAATTATTTGGATTTAAATACTAAAGATTATTCAACCGGTTCTTTTGGTCAGGGGGGATTGATTGAGAATACAATTTTAGTAAATAAATATGAAGCAAAGAATTCTACTACTTGTAATAATTCTGCATGCACTATAAGTACTTATTCTGCTTTTGCAAAATATTTTAACGCATGGCTGACAACAGATATGGTTGTATCAAATATTGGCCCAACTTTACTACATGGTACTTACAAATATTTTACAAAATTAGCAAAAACAGTTGATTCTGATGTAATGGGTTCAAAGTTTGCTTTCGCTCAGAAAATTCGACAAAAATATTTAGATTTAACTTCTCCACTAAGTTTGTTTGGAAAAAAGAGAGCAGATTTATTTGAAGCAATAACAAAAGAAGAAGGAATATATGAATATCTAAAAGAACCTCTTTTGATTAAAAGAGCTCTTTGGAGTAGTGGAGCAAAAGGGGAAATTGATAAGTTACTAAAACCCGATAGTCCAATTTGGAAATTTACTCCTGAGAAAAGAAAAAAGTTTATGCAAGCAGTTGACTTACTTGGTGCTTATTCAAGAGAAAGTGCTGCAGGTGTTGCTACAGCAAAAACTGCTTTTGATGCTGCAATAAAATCTGCTGATGAAATTACAGATCCTGTAATAAAAGCCGCTGCAAGATCAACTGCTAAAATTGAGTATGGAAGAAAAACTGCTGGAATAATGGATGATTGGGATGAAATACTTGCACTTGATTTTGAAGCATGGCTAAAAGATAATGAAGATATATTTTCATTCGGCGGACTTGCAATTAAACAAAATGGATTCCCTGATGGACAAGGTTTTGTTGATGTAGCAACTTCTCAACCCTTTAATTTAAAGAAAATGACTCAAACATTTCATAAAAATGGGGATTTTTCTGAATGGGCTGGTAAAGCTGATTCAGGTACTTACCAAGTTGCCGCTGATAATATAAGTTTGCAGTTGTACAAAATAAAACCAACTAAAATAATTAATGATAATGTGAGTTTGGCTGATCTTCGATTGCATTTATCAAAAATGGGTAGTTCAGCTTACACAGTAAAACTTCCTGATGGAAAATATATTCCATTAAATGAATCTTCAGTTAAATACATTGAATCAAATCCTCTTTTAGCAGGAAATGTTGGAGTTTATGAATCAGAATATACTAAAGATATTGCACTAACCGCAGAAGATTTTGCTAATAGATTAACTCACCAGAGAATTGTAGGGAGAACAAAAACTGCTACAAGAAACATGGATGATTTACGTAACGGATTAGTTCAGAATGAATATGTTCCAAGAGTTTACACAAGTGCACTTGATATGCAATTTGCTGAAGAGAGTAAGTTTATTTCAAATTATTTGAAGAACCCAGTAATGGGTGTTTACAAAGGAACAATAATGCCACTGGCTTATTGGGGTGCAAAGAAAGGTTTTGGTAATGAAGATTACTCAGCATTTATGCTTCCAGAAACATGGACTACAATGAAAGTAAGTCAGGGAGTAGATCAAATTTACAAAGATTCTTTTGTTGACTTTTTTGTTAATGAAGGAAGTGATCAAGGAGACATGTTCAAGCGTGTATTTACTAGTATTCCTTTTGTTTGGACTAAATTAGTTGAAATTGGAATTAGTACTAATGATTTTGTTAAAGAGAATGTTTCAAAGTACTCCGGTGGATGGTTCAGTGGAACAGCAACTAGAGATATAGTTGGAGATGTAGCATTTTATACTCACAATGAAAATTGTGTTGGATGTAGTGGAAGTTTAGTATTCAAAGATAATCACTTAGCATTTAGTGGATTTCAATCCGGAATAAATATGCAAGCATTTTTAGTTGAAGCGGCAAGTGCTGAAGAGAAAGCAAAAACAGGTTCTTTATTAGTTTCCTATACTCACCATTCCGATATTAGTGGTAAATCCTCTGATACTGAAGGAGAACCAACAAATATTTCTGATGCAAGAAGAGTTGGAGCAACTTGCGATCAGAAATTAAGAGAATTTGGTCTTGGTTGGGCTGGTCCTGCTGCTGGGGGAGTTGTGGCTGCATTAGAAAATGTAGTTTATTTTGCTGGATTCGGTCCTGGGTTAGCAGCTTCTTTAATACAGCAAATGACGATTGGTAGAGAATTACAAGATTGTATTGATGATATTGATGGATATTACATTCACTTTTACGCTCCTCCTGCTAAAGATAGTTCCGCTTCAAAATCAAAAGAAGTAATTTCAAATGAAAAAATTTCTGATGCGCTTTCAAACATGACTTCAAAACTTAATTCAGTTGTAACAGAAACAACCTCTGATGCAAAATCACCAACCACTCCAATTGGTAAATCACTTGATGCTTTAAAGACTCAGTTCCAAGATTTTGCAAATAAATCAAAAGAAGCAAGTATTTTACAAGCGCACCTTAATTTATTAGCTCCAGGAATTCAAGGAACAGTAGTTGGTAAGGATATATTTTATATTTGGTATAAAGATACACTAATGCCTAATGCATATAGTACAAAAGGAAAAACAATTGTTACTGATGGAAATAAATCACTTGAAATAAATAATGAAACTGGAGAACTAAAGATAAATGGAAATGTAATTTTAAGTTCTGACAAGGCTGACCACACAAGATTAATAACTCCTGATAATAGAGTTCCTGCAGAAGTAGTTCCAATGACTCTAAATAAAGTTTCAGCTCCAAATACTTCTTCAACCGTATTTGAATTAAGTAGTTACGGTGAATTAAAAGTTCTTGATGCCTTTGTATTAAGTTGTGTTCAAAAAGCAATTTTCGATCAATCAGGAATAAATTACTCAGGGGATGAATTAACTCAAGTATTTGGAAAGATAAAACAATTTACTACTGAGAAATATGGTAATGTAATTGCAAAAGATGGAAAGATTACTCTTGAAGGAACTGCTCCAAGAATGATGGGTGGAAGCGGATCAAAGTTTATTGTTGATGGATTTTGGCAAACAAAATTAGTTGCTGATTTGAATAATAGTGCTGATGGTGGAAAATTTATAGGAATAACTTTTGAATACGGAACAATAGTTCTAAAGCCACAAACAAATGAACTTGTTATTTGGCTAAGACAACACAAAGATGCAGTTCTAACTAATGCAGATGTAAAGGGACTAAATGCAAAACTTTCTTCAATTAAAGATCTATTAACTGAATGTGAGATTCCTGCACTTAATTTAGAAGCAATTCCCTTTGCTAATGATGAACTTGGTGCAAAGAAAGTTGGCGCATTTAACACTTCAATGAATCACTTAGGTCCATTTACTCAATTCACAACAAACAAAAACATTTATGAATTTTATGCAAAGAGAGATGAAAATGTTGGAGATTGTAAGACTTACTTTAGAGTAAGAGATAAAGATACTGGAAAGATTTTAGTAGATCAAGAAGTTTTGGGCCCAGTAATACAAGATGCTGATGGTACAATAAGATTCAAGACAGCAGACGGAAAAGAACAGACATTGAAGTTTGATGCAGAAAATGGGGTTCCAAAGGTATCATATAACGGTGGAGCTTTAGAAACATTGCTTTCAGCACAGGGGCAGAAGGGTTCTTTCTGGTATGATCCAACTACTGGCCAATGGTACCCAGAGAACGGACTTCAAATTCCATTAAACCAAGCATTCAAAGATAATGGTACTTGGCTTGGAACTGATAAGAATGGTAATGTTGTTGGAACTAGTGAAAACAAAATGACTTTCAATATAGGTCAACAAAGTGCTTCACCTTTAGCAATTCCTTCAATGCCCGAAACTGTTGTTGGAATGGTTTTGTTTATTTCATTGTTCTTAATGATTAGTTTCGGACTTACAAGAAGAAGAGTGAATGTTAAGGCTTTAAAAAAGAAGAACTAATTTGAATTTTAACTTCTTTTACTTTTTTTAATTCATTTTATTCATTTAATTCAATTAGTCCATTTGATTGGTTTTTATTTTCTTTGATTAAGTAAATGATGTATGTCTTATGAAGATGGATTGTTTAAGGAAGTAGTTAAAGAAGAGTTAATTGAAGAAAATTTACTTCAAATACGTTCTAGCCCAATTAATGGTAAGGGTATATTTACATTAAAGGAAATAAAACACAATAGATTGTTTTACTCAATTCCAATGAACGATTTAAGAAAAACTCCTTCTTCCTCATTTGCAAGATTGTCAAATAATTTTTTTGTAAATGATCCAATTGTATTGAATTATGTAAATCACTCTTGTAATCCAAATAGTGAAATTGTATTAAATCAAAAAGGTGCATTTTTGCAATCAAAAAGAGTAATACTAAAGGATGAAGAAATTACTGTTGATTATTGTATTAATGAAGAAAAGAACACGCTTATTGAATGTAAGTGCGGTGCAATTAATTGCAGAAACTTCTTTTATATTACTGGATAGTTGGTAATAAGTTAATCAATTTTCGTGCTATTGAATTAACTTTACGCGTACATTGGGGTAGATTCGTTTTTCTGATTCCCACCCTTATTTTCTTCAATTGTTTTAATATTTTCCATTAATGCTTTCTCGAGGACCTTAGCTTCCTGTAGTAGTGGTGCAATATCAACTTTCATTCCAGTTAAAGCACAAATTACTTTTACTACTTCAGCCGCTGCTAAATAATCAGCATTATTTTTTGCATTTCCAAGTAAGCAAATAGCATCCATATTACTGTCCTTCAAATATAACATTAGTAAAGCAGTTACTCCGCTAGTTAATCCAGTTTGAATCATTTCAATTTTGTGTTTATTAATTAATTTCTTTGAATTTTCATTGCTTGCAAAAGCATAAACCATTTTTCCATCAGGGATTCTTGCTCCTGAAGTTGAAATAACTTTAGTAATTCCTTTCTTGTTAATCCAACTAACAAGTTCTTCAGCCATTTCTGCCGAAAGTGCATTATCAATTAATTGTTCCGCAATTACAATAACTACTTTATTTTTCTTGCTTGCATATAATCGTACAGGGTGTATTGGTATTCCTTCTTGAATTCTAATCATAGGTAAAAATAATTTAGAATCAATGTGCCCTATTTCTTCAAACTTTAATTTATCTATTAGATATTTTGCTCCAATAGTTCCAGCAAGGCCAAGGTCAGGGAATCCTTCAATAAAAGTAAATTCTTTTAGTGAAATAGTTTTTGTTTCAATAATAGAAATTATTTTTTCTTTCTCAGCCATTTTGCTAAACACCAACTAAATGTTGATTTAAGTGGTTAATAAATCTTTTTGTCTTTGGTCTTTGGAGTTAATTATTTGTTTTGGTTAAAGTGTTTTTGCAAGGGTAAATATTATAGTTGAAATTGGGGTTAGGATGAGTGCATAAATCCAAAAGTTCTTTTTGTTTCCTTCTTGTAATGCAAGGAAAAAAGAACTCAAGAGCGAGTACTCAACAATGTAAACACTTGTTCCAAAAATTGCACTTGCAAAAAGAGCTTTTCTAGTTTCAATACTTATCCCAAGTCCAATTTCTCCCATCGAATAAAAGTTCAACCCGCTGACTAACCCAACAATTAGTCCTAATACCGCAGGAACTATAATTCCAGATGATAAAATTAAAGTGTACTTAGTAACAATCATTACCGCTTGTCTTTCCTTTAAAATTGCTTTAGTTTCAAGCAAATCCTCGGCAGTTTCTTTTAATGTATCAGAAATCCTTGCTCCGCTCTGGTACCCCTGTAAAAACAAATCAATTACTCTTGAGTAAGCCCTGTTTTCATTCAAATCCTTAATTCTATTTAGTGCTGTATCAATGCTTGCTCCATTTTTGATTTCATTGTATGCCCTTCTAAAATCCGTGCTTAAAAAATCAAAATCAGCATTAGCAATTTTTTTAATAGTTTGTTCCATTGAGGATTCATCACAAAATACACTTGCTTCTAAGAGTAGATCAGAGAGTAGTTCCTCTTTTTGGCGTTTTTTGTATTCAAACAAAATATCTTCAAATATGTAAATTGCAAAAAAGGGTAAAGTAAATCCAATTAGACAAATTAATCCTATTATTTGAAAATCATTTTTAAAAAAATTAAAACTTATAATTAATGTAATTAGCATTAAAAGTGTCCCACAAATTGTGCTTAATAGTAGGTATTCTTTAAGGTTTTTAACTTTTGATTGATTCAAAAGCAATTTATTTTCAAACCTTTTAATTTTTTTTTCCTCCAAGAAATGCTTGATCAAACTTTCAATTAATACAATTGCATCCAAAGTTCTATCCTCTCCTTTTCATTTATTTATTGCCCTTTCAAAAACAAAGGCGTTTTTGAGTTGATTAATAGTAAAACGCATCCATCCATTAATGGAAACAAAATTACGCTAATTAGAAACAATTGTTCTGGGGTGAAAGAGAGTTTCATAAAATAGGATCCGATTAGTGTGAAACTTAAAAACATCGCCGGTACTATAGCAGAAACCGCAATAAACACTAATGCATAAACAACCATTTTTCCAGAGAACTCTTTACTCTCTATTCTTTGTTTTAGTAAAAGTTCTTCGGCAAGTTTCTTTATTCCTTCAACATCCTTTTTCCCACTGTTATGTAAATTGCTCAAATTGCTACAAGCTCGTTTAATGTTCTTAGAATCAATTCTTTGATTCATTCTCTCAAGAGCACTTTGAAAACTTTCTCCCTTTTCCATGTCTCTAACAACCAATTTAAACTCAGAAGAAATTGCACTTTCTTCATTTGCTGCAGAAAGAATCGCTTGATTAAAACTTTTGCCTAATTTAATTTCAGAAGTTAGTTTTGTAAGAAAAAGAGGTAATTCACTTTCAATTTTTTTAGCATATTGTTTTCTTTTTAATAAAGGGAGTTGAAGAAGTGTTATGAATAAGACAATAGTGAGTAGTATTGCAGCACCCGCTCCTTGTAAAATATTTTTTAGTAGTGTTGCAATAACTAACCAACAAAACAATCCAATGATTATGCTAAGTTTGATTGACTCGTTCTTATGTTTAATAAACTCTTTTTCCTTCATGTTTGATTTTTTTAATAACAAATCCTCCACAAGTGATTTGTTCTTATGCTTTGTTTCTTCTTTATCATTTTTTATTTCACTCACTTAAACACCAGTTATGTAGTTTAGTTAAATTGTTCATCTCTCTCTTTCAGCTATTTCAAAGAAATCCCAAAACGTTATGTCTTTTTGAAGATTTTCTAAAATATTTTCTTTTTCTTTAATTAGTTGTTTTATTTGTTCTTTACTCATTGAAAAAGTTTTTTCCATCTTCTCCATTAATTTAATTGGTTCCTCTTTTTTTTCTAATTTTTTCTTTGAGAAGGAATACTCAAATAATTTTTTTAGTTTGAGTTGTTTTTGGTTTTTACCCACTTCACAAATTTCCGTAATTTTCCTCTGTTCTCTTCTAAATCCATTTTCAATTATACTTATCCTTTTTTGAACAATAATTAAATCAATTGAGGAAAGTACTCTTTCCTCTATCCCAAATGATTTCATTCTCTCTATTGCTTCTTGTGCGCTCTCCGCGTGAAAAGTTGCATAAGATCCTCTAGCTTGCCCAGCGAGCATAGTATTTACAAAAGCATTAGCTTCTTCTTTATTTCTTATTTCTCCCACAATTACTCTATCAGGCCTCATTCTAAAAGTATTATCAATTAAAGTTCCTAAGTTTACATTCACCTGCTCCGCAGTATTAAGTTTTATAGTGTGACTTTGGGGGAGGGTAAGTTCAGGTGTTTCTTCAGCAACAACCACTCTTTCATTTTTTGGCAAAAAACAAAATAATGCATTTAATGTAGTAGTCTTTCCAGATCCCGTATTTCCACAAATTAATATTGAACAACTTGTTTGCATTGCTAGCCACAAAAAAGCAGTTGCATTAGAATTTATTGTTCCATATTCAATTATGTTTAAAGGGGTTAGAGGGCGTTCTTTAAATTTTCTTATAGTTGCATTAATTCCTGAGAACGCAACAGGGGGCATTGAAGCATTAAGTCTTGATCCATTTTTTAGTACTGCATTAATTAATGGCGAATGATAACTAAGTTGTCTTCCTAATGGAGCAGCCATTTTGTTTATTATAGTTCTAATTTTATCTTCATTTTCAAATTGAATATTTGTAGTAAGCCATCCAAATATTTGATGATATACCATTAAAGGTTTTTTTTGTCCATTGATTACTATTTCTTCAAAATCAGGATCCATTAGTAGAGGAGTAATAATACTTTCCCCCATACTTTCCCATTCAAGAAGCAAAGATATTTTTTCTCTTTGTTCTTTATTCAAAAGTATCATATTTTCCAAACAATAATCCTTTAAGAAAAAATAAACATCAGATTTGGAGTTAATTTCTTTTTGGGATTGTTTCATTTCTTCCAAAACATTAGCAAAAAACTTTTTTTCTTTTTCGCACAAATCAGGAACATTAACCAAAAGAAATCTTTGTCCCTTAACATCAACTATTTCTCCGCTTGCACATTCACTTAACTTTTTTGAGTATTCTATTTGAGTTATATAAAATTCTATTTTTGGTTTCATGACAAAATAATTCTTTATTTCTTTAAAAAGAATTAACTATATTTCGTCATTTGACGAGCAAATTTATTGAAAAATTGATTAAATTTCGACTACTTTAGGGGTGGTTTTGTTAGTATAAATAGTATTTTATATTAGAAAGGTATAGTGTTTATCGGGTTATCACCCCGATTTCTATAGGTAAAGGCAAGAAAAGGCAAAGGGGGAAGAAGAAAGCACCTACTTAATTGCTTTCTTTTTCTTCTAATTTTTTTTTAAAATGGTTTTAATTTACCAATTAATTTTTTGTCCAATTTTAATTCCTTTAGTTTTTCCTACTGGCAGTTCTATTACATACTTAGCAGCTTTTTTAGGGGTGTAATTTGGAATAAATGGTTGTAGGGTTACTTTATCCACAACTTTTTGATTCTTATCCAAAAAAAGCACATCAATTGGGAAGAAAACAAATAGCATATGTAGTGAAGTTCCTATTTTACTTTCAATTGGAAATTCAAAAATAAGTGCGTAGTTGAAGTTCTTTTTTTCCTCAAACATTAAACCTTTAGTTCTTTCAAGCGTAGTTTTTGCGAACTTAACATTTCGCATAATGATTTTTTTTTCAGCTTTTAGAACCATATTATTTCATTCCTTTTCATTTAGATAATTAGAAGATTAATTTCATTTCAATATTTCTAGTGGAGGAACTTTTATTTCCTGTAAAAGTTTTTCAGTTTTTGTGGGGGATGATTTGTTTAATTCCACTCTTTTTCTGTTTAATTCACTTGTAATTCTATCAATGTCCCTCATTTTTTGTTTAAGTTCTGCAAGTATTTTGTTCATTTCTTCTTTAGTATTATTATCCAAATCTCCTTTTTTTTGTTCCACGGGTACAGCAGGCATTATTCCCTGTCTTACTTCATTGAGTAGTTTATTTTCTTCTTCAGCCATAACTAGGAGAAATATAACTTTTGGTATTATTAAATCTTTTTAGTGGGCTTTGAAAACCAGTTTATTTTAGCACTTCTCCGGTTTCGTTTGACCAAAAGATTAAATCCATTTCATCAAATCCAATTTTGTTCTTCTCGCAGAATACCTTCATTTTTTCCTCAATTTCAAGGTAAGTTTTTTTGCTCAAGGTTTTTGGAACTTCTTTAATTACACAGCACTTAACTAAATTCTTCAAAATATGTCTATCAAGGATTGCGATTTTGTTTCCAAATCCAATGTTTCTAAGAAAGTGACTAGCTTCTTTAAGTCCATATCCATTAACCTCTTTTAATAAAAATTCTCTGCATTTAATCGGATCAAGCGGTAATCCGTTTTCAATTAGAATTTTTTTCAATTTATTAGCAGGAAATTTAAGTTGAACCTCTTCCAATCTTTTAGCCTTGGTTCTAAAAAATCTAACATTTTTGCAATAAGGTTCTTTTGCAAATGCACTACCTCTGTCCAGAATTTCGTGTTCTTTTAATTGGTGTATAGTTTTGAATGCCTGTTTTGCAGAGCTTTGAGGGGTAAGAATACAAAAGCACATTTCTTCATAAATAAGTTTTTCATTTTCCCAAACTTTTTTAAAATCAAGTAAAGCTTTTTGGATATTTGCTTTAATGTGAGGGAGAGGGGTGCATACCGCTAATTTTTTTGTCAATATTTCACACCCTTTTTTAGAAAATTTATCCCATTATTAGTTCGTTAGTGTTTTGTGAATCTTCAACAATTCTCTCTAATAGCAGAACATGTCCTCTTTCAAACTCAGCAAGTTCACTAAAGAACTTCTTAACTCCATTTGTTGTTTTTTCAGCAGCATCTGCATAAAATTCAACAGCTTTTTTTTCTCTCCAAAGAGCATAAAGTACTGCAGTCATTTCTTGTTGTCCTGCAGGAATTGCGTGAATTGCGGGAGGTTTATTTATAGTAAAGTTAATTTCTCTTGTAATATTTCCTTCAGTACTCTCAAGTTCTTTTTTCAATTCAAGTATTTTTGTCAAGTGCATATTCTCCTCTTCAACAAGGAAAGCAAAGAAAGAATTCAATTCAGAGCCCTTTGTTTTTTCAACTTCAGCTTCGTAAAAACCTTTGCTTGATTCTTCAACGTGTTGAGCAATATTAAGTGCATTGATTATTGATTCCTTAGAATCATGATCAAGTTTTTGAATAGCTGTTAGTATTTCTTTTGCTTTAACAAAATCCATTTTTATTTTCACCTTTAATAGTTATACTCTATTTAGCTTTATGTTAAAAACTTATTCCAAGGGATGAGTTTTTAGTTAAGAGTGTGTTTTTGTGGTACAATCATCGAATAGGTTTTTTTAATAACCTTTTTTAAACGAACGAATCAATTTATTTAGGTTTATTTATGCTTGAATCAATTGCTTTCATCCCTGACGGTAACAGAAGGTATGCTAAAAAGGCAAACATTTCGCTTACTCAAAGTTATGCTTTAGGAACAGCAAAAGCTTGGGATGTTTTAGATTGGCTTTCAAAATACCCTTCAATTACAACAGGTACGTTTTACACTTTTTCAATGAAGAATTTTCAACGTTCAAAAGATGAACTTGGAGTTTTGTTCAATTTATTTGAAAAACAATTGTTTCGAGTATTGAATGAAAAAATTGATGACAATAAAGGAATTCGAATTAAATTCATCGGGCACACTAATTTGTTTCCAGCGAGTTTACAGGAAGAAATGCAAAAGGTTGAAGAGAAAACTTCAATTTATCCAGAGCGAACTTTAAACTTAGCTTTGGGGTATGATGGACAAACAGAGATAATTGATGCAACTAAAAAATTTGCTCAAGATGTTTCTATTGGAAAAATTAAAGCAGATTCATTAACTCCTGAACTTTTCAACAAATACCTATACTCTGATTTCAAAGCCCCTGATTTGATTGTTCGAACATCAAATGAACAAAGATTGAGTGGATTTTTAACTTACCAATCATCCTATTCAGAGTTAGCTTTCATTGACAAATATTGGCCTGAATTAACAGAGAATGATGTTGATAAAGTAGTTCTAGATTTTGAAGAAAGAGAAAGAAGATTTGGAAAATAATATCTAATTTTCTAATAATTAAAAAAATCAATTTTTAAAAAAATAAAAAATAGTCCCTCCCAGATTCGAACTGGGGTATCAGGCTTCAAAGGCCTGCATCCTTAGCCACTAGACGAAGGGACTCTATTTTTCATTAATGCTTTCCTGCTTTGCAAGTGCTTAGTAAATATTATTGTTTTAGAGAAAATTTATAAATCAAGGTTTTGGTGGTTTTTTCAAGGAAATGTCTTAGATTTAATATTCATTTTATTATCCTTTATATTTTTTGTGTGTTTTGTATGTTTCGACACATTTCTTTAGAACGGTTTCTACTTTAGGATCAAGGGTTAGTTCTTTGTACATTTCCATAAACCTGTCAGCTTCTTTGCCTTCAAGATTAGAGGTTTTCAGTATTGGTTTAGCCATAATTAATCACTTTGTTTATTTTGATAATTAATTCTTTTTAGAACCTAAATTCGTATTTTCTTTCTTTTTGGTTAATTGTTTATAGTTTTCTTTTGTTCTTATTGATTTTCCTATTCTTTGCTCTGCATCTTTTCTTGCATTTCCTGCTACTTCTCCTCCTTCTTTAGCAGATTGTCCGCATTCAACAAAACCATTTGAATTCTTGCTTTTAGTAATTTCAGTTGTCACTCTTTCTCCAAGCATTGAAAAAATTATATCAAAAGGTAGTTACCTTTTGATAGCTATCAAAGAACTTTTGTTCTTTGATATTAGCTCCAAATCATTCATGTGGTCTCTAAGGTTCTCGTTTTTTAAATCCTTAAATTTTTTGTATTCGCTTGGAGTCATTCCAAATGTTTCTTTACATATTTCTGCAGTAAGTATAGCATATTCTTTTTCTGCCCCTACATTTCTTTTTTTCCATTCGTCAGTTAGTTCGTCTCTAATTGCTATTCCTCTAGACCTTTTTTCAACACGCCAAAATCAAAGATTTTGGGCGCTTCGCAAAACCATTGGTTTTGCAAAGTCCAATCTTCACTATATCCCTTGGCTTTGTATAATTCCTTCATTCTTTTTTGAGCAAGCTCGGGGTCTTGTATTTCTTTTACTCTATCATATCCTACTTTTGCCAGCCATAGCTTGAAGGGTTCTGCTTTTGGTGAAGGGATTGATTGAATAATTCTAAAAGCGCCTTCTGTGTTAACACAATCAGTTTCTCTTAATTTACCATCTTCTGCAATTAATTTCAACTCTCGACAAATTGTCGATAGTTCAGTTCTAGTCTCTTCTGATTCTCTTTTTTTTAATCTATACCAATAGTCATTTGGGTCAGTACTATTTGTTAAAGCTCCTACTACATCCACTACTGAAAACCACCATTCGTCATTATGCCAGGTTTTTCGGATTTTTTTGTCTTCAAAAACTGCTAAAGTGTTTTCTTGATTCAATTTAATCAACTCTTTATTCAATACTTGCATTAGTTATTTATAAACGCTTTGGGAGTTGTTTGCCGGTGTAACTAAGCAGTTAGGAATTTTAGTGCAGTTCCAAGCATCGTAAAGTATGCAGGGTTAGTCATTAGTTTTCCAATGAATTTCCCTGGTTCATCCATATTTCCTTCTTTAGCCAAAAATTCCTCAATTCCTTTTTTCTTTAATTTCACAAATAGATCATCAGTTTCTTCTGCAGATAAAGAATTAGCATATTTTCTAATCTTCCAATGCAATTTTAGTTCTTTATTTAATTCATCCATTCTTTTTTCGTAAGAAGTAAGTGTAGTTTTTCCTTTCAATGTATCCGCAATGGTTTGAGCTAATATATTAGCAGATTTTATTCCAAATATCACTCCGCCACCAGTAGTTGCTTTTGTTTGAAATGCTGAATCTCCGACAAGAACCATATTGGCCTTAACTATTCCAACTAAAGGTTCGCCGTATGGGATTAGTGCAGATTCATAATGGTAGGGCCTTGCATTTTTCAATTTTTCAGAAATAAATTTTTTCAGTGCTTCAGAAATGTTTTCTCCGAGTACACTTCCTATTCCAACTTTTGCCTTATCTTTACTAATAGGAACAACCCAAGCAAAGAACCCTTTAGCATAATCAACTAAATGTACTTCAACCATTTCAGGATCAAAATCTCCAGTGCAAGTAGTTTGCAAAGTATGAATAAAATTTTCTTTATCAGTTTTCACTCCGATTAAGTGTCTTATAGTAGAATTTACTCCATCCGCTCCAACAATAATATCCGCTTTTCTTAGTTCTCCTCTTTTTTGGCTTTGAACAAAAAGAGTGTTGTTTCTAACATCAATTAGTTTTGTTTCAGTAGAAACGTGCACCCCAAGGAGTCTTGCTCTTCGAAGTAAAATTGAATCAAATTCCTTTCTATCAACAACATAAGCTACAACTTCTTTTGATTTTATTTTAATCATGTGTCCTGAGGGAGAAAATAGTTTTGCTCCTTTAATTGAATTTTGTAAAGAATCTCCTAAATGAATTCCTAGGTCCTCTACCCCTTTTTTTGAAATTAATCCAGTGCAGTGCTCAGGTATTCCAATTGATTCATGTTCTTCAAGAACAGTTGCTTCAAAACCAAGTTCCTTTAGTCTAATTGCAGTTTGTAAACCAACCGGTCCTGCTCCAATAATTGCTACTTGTGGCATATGTTCTATAAAAGTACCAATGAGTATTAAAAGGTGTTCTCTATTTGATTTTTTAATATGATTAAAGTTTTTGTTTCAGGTTGTTTTGATATAGTTCACGGCGGACACGTAGAGTTTTTTAAAGATGCAAAACAATTAGGTGATTATTTAATAGTTTCTTTTGCAAGCGATGAAGTTTTATTAAAATACAAAAATAGAAAATCTGCTCTCCCAATGGAGCATAAAAAATATTTGATTGAAAATCTAAGAATGGTTGATAAAGTTTATTCTAGTACTAATACTGATGATCCTATTTTTGATTTTAAGGATGCTTTCATAAAAGAGAAAGCAAATATTTTGGCAGTTACTATTGATGATAAAAATATTGAAAAGAAAAGAGTTTTTTGCGAAGCAAATAAAGCAAAATTAGTAATCCTGCCAAAATCCCTTTCGTTTAAACCAATTTCAACTACTGAGTTAAGAGAAAGGATTTTGAAAGAATAAATTAAATTAAGTTTTTTAGAAAACAATTTTTGTATTAAATTTTTGCTAATTATTATTCACTTTTTGAATGCTTCAAATTTCTTCTTTGATGCTTCTTGTTCAGGAGTTAAGTGTTCAACTAGAGTTTTTTCTTCACCAAAACCGTGTCCTGGTGCTTTGAATTTTATAAATAATGCAATTGCTGCAATTAGTATTAGTATTACAAGTAATCCGGCAATTAAAAGCAAGAATTCATTTCCGCTTGAAAGATTTTTCATTGTAGTTTCAGTAGTCAAATTTCCTTCTAGTATAATTGGTGCAGTTTCATATAAAGTAATTATATTTTTATCAATCATTTCTTGTGCCTTAATTGGTTCTAGTTCTCCAATTCCATAACTTATTGTTGCTGTTGATCCTTTTGCCACATTAACAGTGAATTCAACTATTGGATCATCCTTAATTATTCTAAAATTAGCATCAGAAACAATTTTTGAAGCAGAATCAATAAATTCTTTTGGTATTACTTCAACTATTTTCACTACATCTGAATTTGTATCATTAGTAAAACTTAGTTCTATTTTTATTTGTCTATTTGCACTAGTTCCAGTTTGAATTATAATTAATTTTCTAGTAATTCCACTGCTTTGCATTGTTGCAATTTGTGCATTTGCATCAATTGCACTTAAACCATATTTTTGTAAAATTTCAATTGCTCCAATTAAATCATTAGTGTAAGTTTTAGTTTCCTTTACTTGTGTAGTTGCTCCCAAGTTGAATTCATCAAACAAACTAGATGCACTTATAGCATCAGTTTGTGCTTTTTCTGGTTGAGTAAGTAATTCACTCATTGCAGTTGCAAGTAAAGTGTTAGCACTATTATTTTTAGCATTAAGATCAGTTGGAATAACTAATGCTTGTGCTCTATAGTAATTTACTAAATCAATTGCAGTTTTTTGCTTAACTTTAGCTTCATTAATAGCTTTTTCCGCTAATTGTTTTGGGCTAAGGTAATTATCAAGTGTAACTGTTTTAGAGATTTCTGTTTTGTTTCCTGCCTTGTCTGTTGCAGTTGCTTTTAGTGCATAGTTCCCATTTTCAAAAGGTTTTGTGTTAAGGTCCACATAATAATTGTTATTTGAATCTTTTGTAGTACTGTAAATTACATTGTTAACTAGTCGAGCGGGAAATCTGCATCTTTTAAGATGCGGATGAAAGCGAGCAATTTTTCTTTTTTGTTATTGTTTATCTCTCGCGTGGCACGGCGCTGGCGCGCCATTTTAGTGCCGCGTGGGAGTTGTTTCAACTATGAATGATTTGGTTAGCGGAGCTCATGCAATTTTTCAATGCGTGTATCATATAGAGTGGTGTCCTAAATATAGATTTAACGTTTTCAAAAAAGAAGGCAGTAAATGTGATATGGAAAACATTTTACAAAAAATTGCAATAGAACATGAAATGCAAATCGAAGAATTAGCAGTGATGCCAGACCATGTGCACATGGTCGTTCATGTAAATCCAAATATTAGTTTATCAAAAGCAACACAATTATTGAAAGGTAGGTCATCGTACGAGTATTTCAAAATACATCCAAATCTAAGAAACAGATATACAAACGGACATTTGTGGAGTAGAGGAAAATTTTACAGAAGCGTAGGCTCAGTAGATTTAGAAACCACCAAACAATACGTACACAATCAAGTTGATATTCATCAAACAACATTAGGCGCGTTCTAAACGCGCTAACAATAAGAAGCCACACCCTTTAGGGTGTGGTAATTCACGCAAAATCATAAACTGCACAAAAAACTACTTTTCCTTTGTACATTCCTACGGGAATAAAATCTTCTGTCTGAGGTTTTAAAATTCGTTCATTTTCTGCAACAGTTTTGCATATTCTATTTAATTGTTTTTTTCCTAGTTCAAGAGCTTTTCTTTCAGTTGTATTTTTTGGAGTCCAGTGAGGAATTCTTTCCATTACTAAGTAAGTTCCAATAGTTCCAAATAATTTGGGCGTTCTTAAAATATAATTCACTTGCGTTCTAAGTTTTTGCTCTCTAAAATAGTTGTGATGTGCTTTTACAAAGTTTCTTAGCATACTGCTTTTAGGATCTGTTGCATAACCATGAAGATAAGAAGTCCAAGTATCTTTTACTACAAATTCGTGGCCCTTAAATTCAAATAGTCTTACTCCTGATTTGAAATGTGCATCCTGAAAAGTTTTTGTTAGTGCGAGATAATTATGGTAATCCTTTAAATTTTTTGTAAGAAATTCTAAACCTTCCCTAACAATAGAGGGGGTAGGAAGTTTTCTTTTAAAAATCGGGTGTTCAAATATTCTAAGTGCTCTTATTTTTTTTCTTCTCAAACTAATTGGTTTCATAACTATTAATTGTTTTAGTAAGTATTTAACATTTTTCAGAGCTAATTTTGGCAAGCTTGCCATCAACCTTTATAAACCTTTCACAATCATTTTTCTATAATTAAGCAAGTTGAAAAATTTGTTTAAAAGCCTAATTTGTTTTAGGCCGTTGTCCAATTTATTTTGGGCAGTACCACTTCGGTGGAAGGTGTTAAAAAATGAGAAAAGATACAGCTTTAAATGCTTTAAAGAAACTTCACGAAATCGCTCCTAAGAGAAACTTCTCTCAGAGTGTTGAATTAATGATTAATTTTACTGGGCTTGATATGAAAAAGCCAACTAACCAAGTTAACTTAAAAATATCTTTACCTCACCCAACTGGAAAGGGTAGTGGAAAAGTTGCTGTTTTTGCTAAGACTGATGAAATGGTTGACTCTTTGAAAGGAAAAGTTGACAAGATAATAATGGATAAAGAAATTGAAGGACTTGTTAAAGATAAAGTAAAAATGGCTGAATTACTTTCTTTTGATGCATTATTTGCTGAAGGTCCATCAATGTTAACTGTTGCTAAATATTTAGGACAGCAATTGGCCCCTAAAGGAAAAATGCCTAAACCAATTATTAGTGCTGGTTTATTTGAAGAAGCTTTAGGTAAAGCAAGAACACAAATTACAGTTTCAAATAAGAAAGGAAAATTCATGCCAGTAGTTCACGCATTAATCGGTAAAGAAGGAATGAAGGACGAAGACATGGTTGAAAATATGATTACAGTTTACGAGAGTGTTATGGCTGCACTTCCACAGAAGAAGCAGAACATAAAGAATGCTTACGTTAAATTAACAATGAGTCCAGCAATTAAGGTTGGTGATGCTGAATGACGTCTCACACAAAGAAATGGAAGAACAATAAGAGAGTTGAACTTGCAAAATTAGCTAAAGATTACCCAGTAATCGCAATAGCTACTCTTAACCAATTACCTGCTAACATTACTGCAGTTTTGAAAAAGAAATTGAAAGGAAAAGCAGAAGTTAGAGTTGCTAAAACTAGAGTTGTTAAAAAAGCTTTAATTGAATCTGGTGTTGACACAACAAAAATTGATGCAATAGTTGCAGAAAGTATTTTAGTAATATTTTCAAAAATAAATCCTTTTGAATTGTTCTCTTTTGTTAAGAAAAACAAAGGTAGTGCAGCAGCAAAAGAAAATGATATAGCTGACAATGATATTTTAGTTCAAGCAGGAGACACAGGTCTTCCTCCAGGACCAGCATTATCTACATTAAAAGCAGCTGGCCTAGAAGTTAAAGTTGCAGGACCTACAATTGCAATTTCAAAAGATAAAATAGTTGCAAAGAAAGGAGAAGCAATCAAAAAAGAAGTTGCTGATGTTTTAGGAAAATTAAATATCAAGCCAATTAAGATTGGAATGAAAATTGTTGGAGTTTTAGACAGAACTGAAAATGTGTTCTACCCAGCAGCATCCCTTGATATTGATGAAGAAGAGTTGTTTGAGAAATTCGTTCTAGCTCACCAACAAGCAGTAAACTTGTCTGTGAATGCAGAAATATATAACGAAGTTTCAACAGAATTGATAGTTGTTAAAGCACAAAGAGAAGCTAGCGGAGTACAAAAAGCAGTTGATGCTTCTACTCCAAGTGAATCTGGAGCTACACAATAAATTTACATTGAGAGGTGAAAGTATGCAATACGTATACGCAGCTATGTTGCTTCATTCAGGAAAGCAAGAAGTAAATGAGGCAAACGTTGAATCAGTATTAAAGGCAACTAAGGTTGACTTTGATGCAGTTAAAGTAAAAGCAATGGTAGCTTCATTGAAAAACATAAACATAGACGATGCTATAGCAAAAGCAGCAGTTGCAGCGGTGGCAGCACCAGCAGCAGCCGGGGCAGCTCCAGCAGCGGAAGAAAAGAAAGAAGAAAAGAAAACAGAAGAAGAAGCAGCGGCTGGTCTTGGCGCACTATTCGGATAAATATTCTGAAGATATGCACCTTTCACCAAGTGTTTGCTTAATTGTTGATTTTAGTTGTGGGTAAAACCACAATTAAAATTTAACAAAAATCTAATTTTTTAAATAAATAAATTTAATTTTTTAATAAATTATTTTATTATTGATTTTAATTATTCAATTTTTAAGTTGGTTTTTTACTTAAACCTAGTACAATTGTCTAACTTTTTTGACGAAAAATTTCTTGCAGTTAACTAATTCTGACTGGGTATTTATATAAGTTCAGCACCAATAATGCATGAAAATCGGTTCATGTATAATCGTGGGTTGGTTTTCATGAGAGTTGTTGCTCAATTTGAAAAATTGGGTGCAAGGAGTAGGGGAAATTTAAAAACAGGGGGAATGTGCTCACCAACATGTGGCGTACCAGGTAAAAATGGTCTTATTATTCTCCCCTTTTTTCCCCTATTATATTTATATTTTTTAAAATTTTTAGCATTTGATTTATTTCTTTTTATTTTAAACTCTAGTATTTTTCTGTGCATTTTTTCAATAGTAGGTGGGTTTTAATACTAAAACTTCTTTTATTTTGGCATGGGAAAACATTTTTTTTCTAGTAATAATTTTCGTTCTATATTTTTCTTAATTGCTTTTTTAATGTTATTTTGTCCTGCACTAGCAATACTTTCAAGCGGTTCAATAAATATTTTTGCGGTAACTGAAGACCACAAAGGAATGGCTGCAGAACTTTATATGTACACAATTCCAGGAACAGGAAAATCCGCTTTCATTACTTCAAATTCTTTAGTTGGAAAAGATACTCAAACAACAGGAAATATAGCACTTCAAATAGCACAAAAAGAAACTGGAGTTAAGTTAGTTGATAAAGATATTATATTTGATATACGTGCAAATGCTTCTGAAGTAGATGGTCCATCAGCAGGAGCTGCAATGACTCTTCTTTCATATTCAATCTTTGCAGAAAAACCTATTACTCAAAAAATAGGTTTAACAGGAACAATTAATTCAGATGGTTCAATTGGAATGGTTGGGGGCGTTGGTCCAAAATCAATTGCTGCTAGTAAAGCTGGAATAAAATTATTCATGATTCCTTTTGGGGAAGCAGTTGCTGATATACAAGATGGAAAGGATTTTCAAACAGTTAATTTACTCGAATATGGTCCACAGAAATTAGGAATGAAAGTAGTTGAAGTAGGGAACATAAAACAAGCTATCCAATATGCGTATTCAAATATTGATGATATTATAATTGATTCAAATTATTCTTCTCAAGTATTTATTCCTAGTTCAATACAATATGATTCAGTTTTAGTTCCAATGAAAAGTATTTCGAAGGGGTATATTGATCAGGCTGATGTAGTTATTGCAAATGCAAAAAAAGCACTAGATGAAAGTGGACTTGAGGAAAAAATTTTAGCTGATTTTTACCAAAAATATGGTGAATCAAAAAGAAATATAGAAATGGCTAAAAGATTTTTAGATCAAAATTATCTTTATTCTTCAGCAAATTATGCATTTAATGCTAGGGTTCTAGCAGACACAATTAAAGAAATTGCATTAAATCCTTCGATGCTAACTAGTGACGCAGTAATATTATCAAAAGTATCCGCAATGAAAAAAGAACTTGATATTGTTAAATCAGGAGCAAATTATATTCCAGTAAATGAATTTGAATGGATTATTGGAGCACAACAGAGATTGTCCTATGCAGAGAACGCTTTAGATCAAATAACTTCAAGTGCAGTTATTCCTGATGATACTCCTCTTATTGATTCTCAAAAAGAAGTGGTTTTGCAAAATATTCAATATAGGAAAGTTTATGATTATGTTTCAGCTAGTGCGTGGATTAGTGTTTCAAAAGATTTTTTAAAACAAGCAAGCAAAGATCCAAAAAAAGTAATTCCACTTTACACTAAAGATTTTAGGGATTTGGTTCAAAATAAGCTTTCACAAACTGAAAAATTATTAAATGATTCAAATTCATCAGATTCAATTTTTCAAGATTCTACAAGAAGATACCAATCCGCTTTAATTTCAATGGATAGCAATTTTCTTTTAGCTGCGTTATATGATGCATATTTTGCTGAATCATTTATAATGGCTGAAACGAATAGAGAAATTATTTTAGGGGATAAATTGTTTGATTTAATTCAAACTGATGTAAATGCTGGATCAAATTCAGATTCTGTTTGGGCGAATTTGTTTTATGATCACGCAAAATTTTATTATGAAAATGCTTTGTTTAATAAAAAATTAGAACGAAATGCTGAGTACTCTCAAAGTCTTCAAACAAGTTATGATTTATTGTTTTTGAGCAAGAATCTTTCAAGTGCAAAAGATATAATTAGTGAATATATTTCTTTTACTGATTTTGAATCATATAAAGAATCAGAACCAGTGGTAGAAGTGAAATACACTCGAGTTGCTGATTCTTCTCAAGTGTTATTAATTGGAATACTTTTGCTTGCGATTTTGTTTTTAGTAATAGTTTTGATAATAGGAATAGCTTCAAGAGCATCAAAGCAAGGTTTGACTTATTCTTCAAGAAAAGACAAATTGAGATTAGTTTTAGGGAACTTAGACAAAGCGCTTTCAACCAAAAAGGTTTCTGATGCAGAGTATTTCTTTATGAAAAGAAGATATGAGGATGAATTGTCAAAGAATAATGGTTTGAACAATGTTAAAGACCTGAACAAAGTTAAGTTATCTTTAGAAGATTTGAAGGCAAAAGAAAGAGCGCTTGAATCAGCTTTGGTTGATATTAAAAGACATTTTAAGGAAGGGCTAATTATTCCTGAAGATTACGAACATAATAGTAAACAATTGGTAAGTGAGCTTGAAGTTATAAAACTTGATATTAAACAAGCACAGAATGAAATAAGAGAGGAAAGGAGAGACAAATCAACTTTCTCAAAATTGATTTCAAGGTTTAAGAAGAGTGGTGATGTTGTTAAGGGTACAGAGGAACTTGTTGAAGAGGAAGAGATAGCTGAACAAAAAGAAAAGATGAAAAGAAAGAAAGTTCTTAGAAGATTTGCTTATTCTTCAAAAAACAAGAAGAAAGAAGGTAAAACAAAATTAGGTTTTGATTAGGAGTTACATTTTGGATTACTTGATTGTTGATTAATTAGTTATTGATTAATCGTTTATTGGTTAAATATTTATTAGTTAATATTTATTGGTTATTAATAATTACAAATCAGTTTTTCATTTTGTTTCTTCTTCGTTTAATTCTATTTCGCTTTCATTTACTTTTGATTTGTAATTTGCACTTTCCTTAAGTTCCTCATCATTAGTGTTCTTCAGTTTTAATCCAATTACAGAACTATCATCCTTTGCTCTTGCAACTCCAATTATTTGATGCGCTTTTTTTGTTATTACATCATTGTGTGTAATTGCAATAAATTGGCTTTTCTCTGCGATTTTTTCAATTAAGTTACTCATTTTGAGTGAATTTTCCTTATCAAGTGCTGCATCCGCTTCATCAAATGCATAGAACGGAGCGGGGTGGTATAATTGTATTGCAAACATAAACGCTAGAGCCGTTAGAGTTTTTTCTCCACCACTCATTGAATCAATATTAAGTAATTTTCCGCCCTTATGTTTTGCCTCAACCATTAATCCTGATTCAAGAGGTTTAGTTGGGTTTTGGAAATTAAGGTTTCCTTCGCCATGGAAGAATTTAAAGAAAATTTCTTTGAAGTTTTTGTTAACTTCGTTAAAGCATTCCATAAAAACATTTGTTCTTTTTACTTCAATTTTATCGATCATATCTAAAACTGCCAATCTTTCCTCAGCTAATTTGTTAGCTTTAGCTTGTATATCATCAACTTCTTTCTTTAATTCGTTAAAGTTATCCACCGCTTTAAGATTAACTGCTCCAATTTCAATTAATTTTTTTTCAATATGGATTATTTTCTCCTTGCATTCTTCAAGACTCTTTGAAGTATAAGGTGCAACTCCATCATATTCTTTCTTTTCTTCATTCAAATCGCTTTGTCTTACGCTGATTTTTCCTTTTTCCATATTGAATTCATTTATTCTAAATTCAATTTTCTTTACCTTTCCAGAATCGTTCCAAATTTCCTTTTCAAATCTGTCAATTTTTTTATCTTGGTATTCCTTTTCATCAGCAAGAATTGCATTCTTTTTCTTTGCTTCGATTAACTCTTTTTCCTTTGCCACAACTATTTGTTTCATTTCTTCAATGTTTTTCTCTTTTTCATGTATTTCTTTTTTAAAATCATCAATTTCACTCTGCAAAGCATTATTTTCAAAAGCCGCATCATCTTCTCTTGCTGAAATACTTTCAAGTCTTGATTTTATTTCATTTAGTGTTGCTTCAGTAGAATTCTTATTATGTAGCAGAGCATCACTTGTTTTGCTTGTGTTAGAGTATTCTTCAAAAATATTTTGTTTTCTTAATTCGTGCAAAATATTTTTTGCTTCATTAAGTTCAACTGATAATGAATTTACTTTAACTAGTGCGGTTTGTCTTTTCTTTAATTCATTCTCAATGCTCTTTTCATCCAATTCTTTTTTTAATTCTTCTCTTCGCTTATTAAGTTCTTCAATTCTGGTAAGAATATTCTTTTCGTGTTGTATTTCAGCACTTATTTTTGAAATTAAAACAATTCTTTCCTTTTCTTCGAGTACTTTTTTCTTAATTTCTTCAATCAATTGAGTGTGTTCGGCCTCTTTTTTAGCAAATTCCTTCATTAAAGCTTCTTTTTGTGTAATAAGCATTGACTTTTTATCTTCCTTTAATGCTGAGTCACAAACAGGGCATGAAGATAATGCTTTTTTTAGTTCATTAACTCCTTTTTCTTCATGTAATCTTCTGCTCAAAAATGAACTTTTTTCTTCATAAAGTGAAGAAAGTTTTTTTTCAAATGCAGTTAATTCTTTTTCAGGATTTTTGTCTAAGTGAGAATTAAGTAACTTCTTTTTCTCTTCAATTTTTTGAATTTCAGAAAGTAAATTCTCTTCTTCTCCAATTAATTCAGCAAGTTTCTTTTCATTAAATCCTTTCTGTTTTTCCCAGTTTCTAGCAAATACTTCCAAATCAAATGATTCTTTTCTCTGTGTATCCAATTCTTTTTCAATTTCATCAATTTTTGATTCTCTTTTCTGCAACTCAACGCTCTTGTCTCTAACAACTATTTCTAGCTGTGCTTTTTTCTTTACAATTTCACTTATTTCCTGTTCTATTTTCTTTTTCTCAGCTTCAAATTTAACCAATTTTTCTTCAAGTTCTTTCTTTTCCTTAACAGTTTGTTTTAAGGCATTATTATTTGATTCAATTTTTTCATTATTCTTTGCAATTTGTTTTTTGCTTAAATCAATTTTTTCTTGTTCAAGTGATAACTTGGCTTTCTTTTCTTCATATTCCCTTCCAATTGAAGTGTAGGTATGTTCAGAAGCTTTGATCATTTGATTAGAAAGTTCCTCTGATTTTGCTTTAGATTCTTGTAACTCTTTTCTATTTTGTATAATTCTTTCATCAAGAGTATTTTTTTCAGTGTTCATTTTAGTTAGTTCATTGTCAAGATCTAAAACCTTTTTTTCAAGTGTGTATAATTCTTTTTCAAAAATAGTAGCTTTGGTTCTCTTTCTTTCTTCTTCAAGTTCCTTGTACTCTTTAGCTGCAATCATTTCTTCTTCAAGATCAACTAAAAATTCATTTCTTTCATTAAGAATAATTGTGGCTTCTTTAATTCGTGAATCAACCTTATCAAGTTCCTTAATAGCTTCCTCTTTTTTTGAATCAAATTCGCTTAGTCCAGCAACTGAATCAATAATTTCTCTTCTTTGCACCGGAGACATTTCAATTATTTTAGTAATATCTCCTTGTGTAACAATATTATGTCCATCAACATCAATTCCAAGTTCAATTAAAAGAGAACTTACTTCATTTAGAGTAGTTCTTTTTCCATCAAGTCTGTAAACACTTTTTCCTTGTTTATCAATCATTCTGCTTATTTCATATTGCTTGTCTTTATCCTTAAGAAGTAGATCAACTTTTGCATAATTTTCTTTAGCGCTGTTGTTTACTAAATCAGTTAATTTTCCAGCTCTTAATGTTTTAAGTGAAGTTATTCCCAAAACAAATAAAAGTGCATCAAGAGTGTTACTTTTTCCTGAACCATTTGATCCAACAATTGCACTAAATCCATTGCTGAAAGGTATCTCCGCCCGTTTGAACGATTTGAAGTTCTTTAAAGAAAGCTTTACTAGCCTAGTCATTGGTAGTCACTGTTTAGAATAAAAATAATTTGTGATTGCGACAATAAAGTATACGCTAGTGAAAGTTTCACCAAATGCTAGAACAATTAACTCAATTATACTTCCTGCAGCTAGTGTTCCAACTGAGTAAATTATTGTTCCAATTACTAGAGCAATAAGTCCTGTTAGAATTAAGTACAAAGCACTTTTCCAGAATCTTTTTTGAGTAAAAACCCATGATTTTTGAAATGCTTTTTTTAGCTCATTTTCATTTAATGCAGGTAAAACAAAAACTGTTTTTATTAAAATCACTAAAACAATTAATGCAAAAATTATGAGTAAAAGTAATCCAAGTATATCCAAAATTCCAGTTACTACTCCAATTAGAGTAAGGATTAATAGTGCAAATAAAAAAGCCCCCCAAAATATTATTGCTAATCCGAATGCTTTTCTAATTTCCTTCATTGAATTATTAATTGCTGGAATTAATTTACTTCCTTGTGCAATTCTTGAAGTACTCAAAAAAGCCACTATTCCAATTACTGTCATTAAAAATGCCATTACTATTGTTGATAATATTTCTAAAGGGTACTGAGTCAAAAAAACACTCATTACAGTTTCGCTTGAAAAAGTATCAGGGTAAAGTATAATATCAAGCATTGGCTTTTCTAAAATTACACTCATTGTTTGAGTAACTGCTAAAGAAATTAATAACATTGCAAGCAAAGGAATCCAAATTTTCGGCTTAAAAATTAATTGTAAAAAACTTGTAATTAAATTTGAAATTATCATTTATTTTTACACCCCAAAACTTGAAATATTAAGTAAATGATATTTAAATTACTTTGTGTTGAACTAAAAAATTGGTTTAACCCATAATTAGTTCAAAAAATTAATTTAAAATTCAGTTGTAAAAATATTTTTTGCCTATTGCTTTTGCAAATTTTGACCCCTTACCAACCTTTTAAAACCTTCTCCTTTACTTTTTCTTTATTACTCGGTGAGTTTATGAAAGTACCAAAAGATAAGAAGCTTTTTTGTAAAAAATGCAAAAAGCACACTAAACATAAGTTGAAAGAATTCAAAGCTGCTGCTAAAAGAACAATGGCTGCAGGAAACAGAAGACACGAGAGAAACACAGCTCATGGATATATGGGTAAATACAAATTTGTTGTTTTTGTTAAAAAACAAAACAAAAAGCCTGTATTTGTTGCTGAATGTGTTGAATGTAAGCAGAAAATACCTTATTCTTTAGGAAAGAGAATGAAGAAAGTAACTCAACAATGATTGGGTTATTTTCATTTTATTTTTTTTCTTTTTTTTATTATTTTTTTAATTTTTCGTTCTTAATAATAGAGTAATCCTTTTTTGGAATTGATTTGTTTTTTTGCAAATAATGAAGTTTATTATACTCCTTTGCTTTTAGTTCTTTTATGACACTTAACAACTCAATTCTTATTTTAATAAAACAAAATCCTGGAATTGATTATAACGATTTATATGCAAAAATTGCCTCTCGTTACAAAAACCCTGCTTCTGCAAAATCTGCTCTTATGCGTGGGTTAAAGGATATGGCTTCTTTTGGTCTGATTAAACGTGAAGGAACTAAATTATTGATTACTGATAAAGGTTTGTCCTCAATGAGTATTGAAATGAAGGATAAATTAGTTTTGAAATTAAATCAGGAAATGAAAAAACCCTTAGATAATTTGGATAATATTGTAAAGTTCTTGGTTATTTTGTCCCAACGAGGAAGTCAGGATAAGGATTTATTAAATAATGCAAAAGAGAATGCTTCATTTACAATTAATGATATTGTGGAACTTAGAAAAGATATGGGATTGAAAAGAAAGTACTTAAAAAAAATGGGAGAGTTACTTGAAGCTCAAATTGAAAAATTAAAAGAGATTGATTTTAATGATTCTTTTGTTATGACTTTTGATGAAAGTTTTGCAGAAAAAATAATTGAATATTGTGGGGGTAGAAGAATTTCTGCTGAGATTAAGGATGAATTAGTTTTATCAAAAATCCCAACGCATTGGGTGAAACAAGGGATTATTTCTGTTGAAGATGAAAATATTCCTTTAGTAATTCAGCTTTTGTTAAGTTCTCCTTCCACTAAAGGAGTTTTGTATTTGCCCAGCATTAAAGTTGTTCTAATGGCTGGAAAAGCAACTATTTTTGGTCCATATAAAATTGTTCAAGAAATAGTTTTTCAAAATCAATTAAATGAAATTCTTTTGGAACCAACTTTGGAAAAATAGAACTCTACTTATTAATTTTAATTTTTGATTTATTAAGTTTAGTATTTATTATTTTTAATAAGTATTAATTAAATATTTAATTTATTATTTGTAACATTTGATTTATTCTTCAAGAGTTTTAATTGTCTTTCCGTTTAATCCATCAATTATTACAGTTCGTTCTTCTCCGGTTTTCTTCTTTAGTACTCCTTCCCAAACAGGCATGAACAAGTGAGTGATTTCTTTAACTGCAATATTTCCCCATAATTTCTTTAATAATTCAGGGATTTCCTTTTCACTCATGATTGGTTGTATTAGTACTGCTGAATCAACTTCAGTTATTGGTCTTTTTCCAATACTTGATAAAATTTCATGCAGTGGAGTTGGTGGAAGTTCCATTTCAACTTTTCCATGAGTAAATATTTCGTTCTTTCTATCGTCTACTATTTTTGCGATCAATCCTTTCTTTGCAAGTGTTTCAAGTATTCTTTTTGCATTGCCCTCTTCCATTCTCATTAATGCAGCAGTCTCTTTGGCAGTTCTTTTCTTCTCTGCAATTAATTTGAGTACAGTTGTTTCAGTTTCACTTAAATCCAAAAAAATTGGTAGTCCCTTACTTTCTTTTATAGTTCCTCTATCATCATGGATAAATTCTCCAGTGAGTGAATTAATGAAAGCTTCTCCTTCGTGGAAAGCATCTTTGTGACTGAAATATTTATATCTCACTTTGTAGATTTGTGCATGCTTTAATGTAAGTCTATCTAAAATTTCACTATCAAGAAACAAAAATTTCTTTTCAGTCATTGAAGCCAAAAGTTTTCTTGCGTGAGGTTCATCAATTGTAGCTTTAAGTGCAGTAAGTTCCACTCTCTCTTCAATTTCACTTAATTCATTTTCAAATTCAAGTACATCCTTTGGCAATTTCTTTTGTCCGTGAATATTAGCATCTTTTTTAGCAAGCTCTGGGTTTTGATCCGCTTCTAATTCAAGTTCTTTCTTTTTCTCAGCCAGGGCCTCTTCTTCAATTTCTTCCAACACTTGTTTTGTGAAAACTTTGCCATCTTTTTCTATAATTCCTTTTTGATTTAGCATTTCTAATATTGTAGCGAGTGCAATAGATTTTTTGTAAGTGTTATTCAAAGTATCAATTGTTTCTTGAATACTTTCAACTCTAATACTAGGATCTTTTTCTAATTGTCTTTTCACAATATTAACTGCCAAATTTTCTACTTTATCTTGATCCATTTCTTGTTTTACTTCAACAGTTTCTGCATCTCTTCCTTCGTGCTGACTCATTCTTGGTCTAATATTCATTACAAATGCTCTTGAAGTTGTTTCGCTTCTATCTCCAGTTAATGCAGTTCCAATTGGAAGAGTTTTAATAAAATTAGATTTTTTATAAGCTCCTGGAACTATAGTTGGAGTTCTTTTGTAAATTGCTTTAATATCATCATCAAAAACTAATTTGTGCGCCATGATTATATCAAGCTGACTTAATACTCTTGAATCAATTGCACTTGGTTGCTGAGTAGCAAATACTAAAGAGCACCCTGGTCTTCTTCCTTGTTTTACATATTCTACTAGTGCACTACTTGCAGGAGTTTTTTGATTTCCTCCAGGAATTAAAGTGTGTGCTTCATCAATAAATAACCAAGTTGGTGGGATGTTTAATTCAACAATTTCTTGCATATCAGGCTCTTCTTCAAATTGTCCAGCAGCTTCTCTTCTAGTTCCAAGTTTTCTAGCTGCAAGTATTCTTCTAGCAAATATTCCAACAACTAAAGCACTAACAGAATCATCTAAAAAACTTGTATCTAAAATTGTCATTTGTCCTGCTCTTGAGAGTAATCCTAGTGAAGTTCCTTTATCATCAAAAATTCCCCAATTCTTTGCAGCATCAAATCTACTTACTAAAGCTCTGATTGAATCCGCTTTGTATCCTTTTTCTCTATCATTTAATTCAGCATCATCTTCAAAACATTTTACTAAATCAGTTAATGAAAAAGTATTTTGTTTTCCTCGAATTTCTTTAGTTCCATCAATACTAGTGTAACCTGATTTAACTTTTGAAATTCCTTTTTCCATTAATAATCCTGTTGGAGAAAATCGATCAATTCCAAAAGTCAAGCACCAATCTTCTGCTGTTAATAGTGAAGGTTGGATTGAAAATACTGCATCATAAGTACTTTTTGGAACAGAGTCTTTCATTCCAACCGGAATGAAAACTTTAATGTTATCAAGACCTCTTGGCATCATGTCCCACTTTGCCAATAGATCTAATTCCTTTGCTTCTTTATTTGGATGCTTCATTGACCAAAATACTCCAATTGGATCAACTACTACAATTCCAACATTTTTATTTTTCAATGCAAGTTCTTCAGCAACAACACCTAATACATATGATTTACCAGAACCTCTTGCACCGCAAACAAATACAACGTGCGGGTTTAATCCATCTAAATAAATATCAGTTCCTTGTTTATCTTTTTCAGTAACTCTTCCAACGTAAAGCCCACCCTCTTCACCATATTGTGCTAAAACACTTTTCTTTCTTCCAATGTAAGCGTGTCCTTTTTGTGACATTAAAAATTCTAAACTAGGTTTAATTCTTCCTTCACTATCAACCTCTTCGTTTTCTTCCTCTTCATTTAGTTGAGCTTTTGGCATTTTTTGTTTTTCATTCTTTTCCTCTTCTTCATCTTCGTCCTTATTTTCTTTTATTTCAATTCCTTCCTCTTTTGTTCCTTCCTCTCTTAGCATTGCATCAGCCATTTCATCATGAGTTTCTTCTCCTCTTGGAACATCTTCATTAAGTTTAATTTTGTTTAATTTTACTTCTTGCTTTGCGCTCATCATTGCTTTATTTTTAATAACACTTTTGATAATTGTTCTTTCAATTGGATGAGCTTTAGTTTCTTTTTCTTCTTCATCAATAGTAACTTTCAAATCTAATTTTCCGCCGTAACCTTTTCCTTCTTTTTTTATGTTATTTTCTTTCTCTTTTTTTGCTCCTTCTTCTCCATTTCTAATTGATTTTTCCATTCCATCTTCCACGATTTCTTCAAAATTATTTTTAGAATTAGTTTTCTTTTTTCCGCCCGCGTCAACCGCCTCAAACGCTTCATCTTTTGATTCAAATTCAGTTGCACTAGGATCAACAAATAATTGAGGTTCAGTTACTTTATCCTCTTCCTCTTCTTCAAGCTCTTCATCAGCATCCTCATCATCTTCATTTTCTTTCTTTTCAGTGTGAGGTTTTTTTGCTTCCTTTTCTAATTGCTTTTCTTTAAGTCGTTTAAGTGCCTCTTTTTTCTCTTCATCTTCGCCAAAGACATCGCTAAACATGTCTTTCTCTTCAATTACTTCATCAGGCATAAGTGGTTCACTTAATTTTTAGTTAATTACTATTCCAAAGGTTTTGGACTTTAAATACTTTTTCTTAAGGGTGAAAAAATCTTGATTTTTCCAAGTAATAGTGTTTTTTTGTCCAACTATTGTGAAAATTCAGTTTTGAAAATAGATATTTAAACCAAATGTTCTTTCTAAATAGCAGTGTTGGGAGTTACACTTTGCAAAATGTAAACATTTTGCGGGTGCACGAGATAGCTTTAATGCTGTTAAGTGGAGGGGGCAAATCATACCGCTATGCGAAGCTTTTAGTTTCGCGAACCTTTTCTAAAGGTTCTGCCGGATCCCTGGTTTGCTTCTTTTATTTTTACTATTTTTGGTGAGTTTAATGGTTATAGAATTAGAAAGAACTTTTTTAGCAAAGCAAATCCCTGAAGGATTGAAAGCTTGCAAATCAAAAGAAATTAGGGATATTTACATACCACGCGCTATTGAAATTCACGCTCCAATTAGGATTAGAAAAAACGGAGACAAATATGAAATCACTAAAAAATCTCCTGTTAATGCTAATGATTACTCACAATTACTTGAAGAAAATATTAACCTCACTAGAGAAGAGTTCTTGCAATTAGAAAAAGAGATTTCTGGTAGAAAAGTATCAAAAACAAGGTACTATTATCCAGTAAATGGAACAATTGCGGAAGTAGATGTTTTTAGTGAAGCTCTAATTGGACTTGTTTTAATTGATTTTGAATTCAAAACAGTTGAAGAGAAAGATGCTTTCAAACCACCTTTCTTTTGTTTAGCTGATGTGACTCAAGAAGATTTTATTGCCGGCGGAATTCTTTGTGGAAAGAAATACTCTGATTTAGAGAAAGATTTAGCTAGATTTGGTTACCAAAGATTGTTTTTGAAATAGTTTATTTGTTTTTGTTTTCTGAGTCAAGTTTTGCGAGAAATTTTTCTAACCTTTTTTCCACCAAGTTTTCTTTTTCATTTAGATAAAAGTCAAGTATTATTTTTAAATCAACAATTTCGTTCTCAATTGATAAATTAATCATTTCTACTTTAGTGTCCTTTTCTTTGCCCTCAAATTCAGCTTTAATTTCAGCTCTTCGTCTATTTAGGGCAATTATTTCGTTGCAATGGTCAAGTGCTGCAAGATAACACAAATACTTGTCTGACCATTTTTTTTGGAAAAGAATATTTTTTGTTTCATCATTATTCATCTATTATCCCCACTACCAGTTATTTTTCCTCTATCCATTCTACTCATTAATTTATCTAAATTCATTTGAGCAACTTCTTCGTAACTTAAACCAAGTTTAGTGCATAATTGACTCATGTACCACATTACATCCCCAATTTCTTTAGCAATTTCTTTCTTATATTCTTCAGTTAATACTCCGTCATAATCTCTATAAAGTTTTTTAATTTTTCCCGCAACTTCTCCACTCTCATCGCAAAGTCCTAAAGCGTAATAAGCCAAATTACTGTCCTTAATTACAGTCCCCTTGTCAGTTATTTTTGATTTCTCTTGGTATTCTTTAAAATCCACCTGTAAATCACCTTGATTAAATTAATTAGCATTCTAATTAAAACCCTAACCCTAATATATTCAATTTTTTCTAATAAAAGCAACGTTTAAAAACTAACTTTCATCACTTTATATTATCAGTTAGCCAAGCTTGCTGATAAAATAATGGTAGATGCGGAAATGGCAGAGAGGTCAAATGCGCCTGGCTTGAGACCCGACCCTTTTCTTTTACGAAAAGAAAAGTGTTAGGTTGTCCCAAAAGAAAAGTCTTGAAGGACAAAAACGAGTTACCAGGTTTCCGAAAGGAAGCGTCGGTTCGACTCCGGCTTTCCGCGTATTACAAAAAGTTCAAATATTTATCAAAAGTATTCTTTCCATTCTTTTATTTCAAGGCCCGTTATTTTTTTCTTTATTATTGATTTACAGAAAGCGGAAGCAATTTGAAGATTTGTTATGAGTGGAATATTATAATCAATTGCTGCTCTTCTTACATTGTATTTAGGATCTGTTACTATTTGTTTGAATGGATCAGCAACTATTATTGCTAGTTCAATTTCACTTTTTTCAAATAATTCTCTTACATTTGGACTTTTATTTTCGTGAAGTTTGTAAACTAATGTTGATGGAACATTGTTTTCTTTTAAAAATTCGTAAGTGTGTTCGGTAGTGTATAATTCAAAACCTTCTCTTGAAAGTTCTCGTATTTCGTCAAGAAGTTTTTGTCTGTTTGAGTCTCCAGTGAGTGAAATCATTATTTTCTTTTTTGGAATTGTATATCCTGTACTTAATAGGGCTTTTAGGAAAGCATCTTCAAAGTCACTACCAATGCACCCTACTTCTCCAGTTGAAGCCATTTCTACTCCAGAAACTGGGTCCGCCCCTCTTAATCTTGAAAAAGAAAATTGAGGTGCTTTTACCCCAACATGATCCAATTCCAAAAATGATTTTCCTGATTTAGCTACTTTTTCTCCAAACAAAATTCTTGAAGATGCATCAATAAAATCAGTTCCTGTTATTTTTGAAACAAATGGCATTGAGCGACTTGCTCTAAGATTGCATTCAATTACAAGAACTTCATTATCTTTCGCAATGAATTGAATATTAAAGGGGCCAGAAATATTTAGTGCGTGCGCAAATTTCTTTCCAATTATTTTTATTTTTCTTACCGTTTCAAGATAAGTTCTTTGAGGAGGTAATACCATTGTAGAATCCCCTGAATGCACTCCTGCATTTTCAACATGTTCTGTTATTGCAAAATCAATTACTTCTCCATTTTGCGCAAATGAATCAAACTCTATTTCTCTTGCATTAAAAATAAATTTTGTTATTACTACTGGAAAGTCTTTGCTTAAAGAAGTTGCATTATCTAAGTATTCCTCTAGTTCAGTTTCATTAAAAGCCACTGCCATTGCTTGCCCACTTAGTACATATGATGGTCTTACAAGAACTGGAAAACCCACTTTAATTGCAAATTCTTTTGCTTGATTAATTGTAGTTAATTCTTTCCATTCAGGTTGAGGTATTTCTAGTTTGTCGCAAAGTGTGCTAAATTTGTGTCTGTCTTCAGCAGTATCAATATCAATTGGAGAAGTTCCTAGTATTTTGTAACCTGCTTTGTGTAATTTTAATGCCAAATTATTTGGTATTTGTCCCCCCATTGATATTACTAGTCCTTCTGGATTTTCTAGTTCATAAATATCAGCTACTGTTTCAAAACTAAGTTCTTCAAAATAAAGTTTATCACATTCATCATAATCAGTTGAAACTGTTTCAGGGTTAAAATTTATCATGATAGATTTGTATCCTAGTTTTTTTGCAGCTTTTATTGCTCCAACACAACAGTAATCAAATTCAACCGAACTTCCTATTCTGTAAGCTCCTGAACCCAAAACTATTGCAGATTTTGTATTATCTTCTTTTTTTGGAAAAGTGATATCATGGGAAGTGGCATTATACGTTAAGTAAAGGTAATTTGTTTTTGCAGGGTACTCAGCAGCAAGAGTATCTATTTGTTTAACAAAAGGATTAATTCCAAAATCGTGTCTTTTTTTTCGTGCCTGTGCTTCACTTTCTGCATTAGTAATCATCGATATTTGTTTATCTGAAAAACCTTGTTTTTTTGCTTTTAATAAAAGTTCTTTTTCAAGAGAATCAAGAGAATATTTTTTCAATTCCCTTTGTGTTTCTACTACTTCTTTTAGTTTGTACAAAAACCATTTATCTATTTTTGTTGAATTATATATTTCATCAATAGTAGTATTATTTTCAAGTGCTTCAATAACAGCAAACACTCTCTTATCAGTAGGGTACTTGAGTTCTTCAGTTATTTTTTTAAAATATATTTTGTTTCCCACAAGTCCGTACATTCCAATATGAAGCATTCGAATTGCTTTTTGCATTGCTTCTTCAAATGTTTTTCCTATAGCCATTACCTCTCCAACACTTTTCATTTCAGAACCTATTTTTGTGCTCACATTTCTGAATTTTTGTAAATCCCACCTTGGTATTTTTATAACAACATAATCAAGTGCTGGTTCAAAGCATGCCTTAGTTACTTTTGTTATTGAATTCTCTAAATCTAAAAGAGTATATCCTAAACTTAATTTTGCAGCTACAAATGCAAGTGGATATCCAGTGGCTTTTGAAGCAAGTGCAGAACTTCTTGATAGACGCGCATTTACTTCAATAACTTTGTACTCATCACTCTTAGGATTAAATGCAAATTGAACATTGCACTCTCCAACAATTCCTAAATGTTTAATTATTTTTATTGAAACTTCTCTAAGTAAATGATACTCATGATTGTCAAGTGTTTGTGATGGGGCTATTACAATACTTTCTCCAGTGTGAATCCCAAGTGGGTCAAAATTTTCCATATTACAAACAGTAATACAATTAGAGTTTTTGTCAATTACAACTTCATATTCAATTTCTTTCCAACCAGTTAAACATTCTTCAATAAGTATTTGAGGCGCGGTTTTAAACGCCATATCTGATCTTTCTTTCAATTCATTTTTTTCCTTAATTACTCCACTTCCTTTTCCCCCTAAGGCATAAGCTACTCTCATCATTATAGGATATCCTATTTTTTCTGCTGCAATAAGTGCATCATTAGTATTAGTTACCGCTATTGAAATTGGAACACTAACATTTATTTTTCCAAGTTCTTTATTGAATAAATCTCTATCTTCAGTAAGTTCAATACTTCTTACTGGAGTTCCAAGAACTTTTACTCCATATTTTTTTAACACTCCACTGTTTTCAAGTTCCACTCCACAGTTAAGTGCGGTTTGTCCGCCAAAAGATAAAAGTATTCCTTCTGGAGCTTCTTTTTTTATTACACTTTCAACAAAGTAAGGAGTTATTGGAAGAAAATAAACATGATCAGCAAAATTCATTGATGTTTGAACCGTAGCAATATTTGGGTTAATTACAATAACTTCTATTCCTTCTTCTTTGAGAGCTTTAATTGCCTGAGAACCTGAATAATCAAATTCTCCTGCTTGACCTATTTTCAAAGCTCCCGAACCAAGTACAAGTATTTTTTTTGGCATTATTAGTTTTTCTTTACTTTGATTATTATTTATATTTTCAAGATTCATTTTAACACCTTAATAAATTCATCAAATAAAAATGCGGTATCAATTGGTCCAGGGTTCGCTTCGGGATGAAATTGTACAGAGAAAAATGGTTTTGTTTTGTGTCTTATTCCTTCATTTGTTTCATCATTAGCATTTCTCATCCATGCTTCCCATCCTTTTGTTAAAGTTTTTTCATTCACAGCAAAACCATGATTTTGGCTCGTGATAAAACATTTTTTCTCTCCAACTAAGTACACAGGTTGGTTTTGTCCTCGATGGCCGTATTTGAGTTTGTAAGTATCAGCGCCTGATGCAAGAGCAAGGAGTTGGTTTCCAAGACAAATTCCAAAAGTAGGAATTTCATTTTCAATTGCTTTTCTGATATTGCTAATTGTGCTAGTGCACATTTTTGGGTCCCCAGGTCCATTTGAAATCATAATTCCATCAAAATCCAATTTTGTGTTAGGATCTTTTGAAAAAAAGTCATAGTTCCATGGAACTCTTGTAACTTGAACTTTTCTTTTAAGAAGAGAATGAATAATATTACTTTTTGCTCCGCAATCAATTAAGAGAATCTTTTTTCCTTTATCTCCATAATGTAGAACTTGATTTGTACTTACTTTTTCAACTAAATTTTCTTCATTATGATTAGTTATTAGAATGTCACTTTCAATAACAATTTTGCCAAGCATAGTTCCTTTTTCTCTAAGAACTTTAGTTAATTCTCTCACATCAATTCCTGTAATTGCTGGAATTTTTTCTTCTTTAAGCCAATCTCCTAAGGATTTAATTGCTGAATAATGTGAATATTCTTTTGAGTATTGATTTACAATAAGTCCTTTAACTTGAATTTTTTCGGATTCAAAATTCTTAATAAGTCCATTTTCAATTATTTTTTCAGGTACTCCATAGTTTCCTATTAAGGGATATGTCAAACAAAGAATTTGTCCTGAGTAACTTGGGTCCGTCAGACTTTCATTATACCCTGTCATTCCTGTGTTAAATACTACTTCACCAGAAACAGAAAAATTATACCCAAACGATACTCCTTCAAAAGTTAAACCATCCGCGAGGATGAGTTTAGCTCTCAAGAACACCACCCGAGGAATCAAAACAAACTTTAGAATTAAAAAGAATATAAGATTTGAAAAAAATGAAAAAAGAGGTCAATGGATTTTTGTTCCATTGGGAAATTAACATTTCCATCTAATCAATTAATTTAGTTCGGAAAGGTTTTTAAAGTCATCAATCAAAAAGAGAAATTTTTTTATTTTATTTTTTTTAAAGTAAGTGTTATAACTTGTTTTGTAGAAGTTTTATTTAAATGGTTCTTAGGAATATCTTTTGGTTGACTAAACCAAAGCTTGTGCTGCTTACAATTTTTTTAATTATTTTGATTCCAAGTTACTATAATACAAGTTGCTGTGTACAAAACGCATTATGTCCTTGTGGATTTTCAATTTTTAATTTCTACACCGCATTTATTTTGTCTTACCTTACTTCTTCTATTATTGTAGAGCTTTATAATGTATTTTTTAAAAAAGTAGTTAAAAAAGTTAACTAAATTAATTAGTCTAAATCTAATTTTCTATTGTTGCAGCTAATATAGGTGAATCAAATCCATCTAGTTGTGCTTGAGTTATTATTTTTGATATTTTGTAAGTAATATCATCCATTGGATTGAAAGTGAATGCAATAAAATTACCCTTAATTATCGTATATTCAGCAGTTGTAGTAATATCACTTTTTATTAAATTTTCAAATGAAAGTTTTTGAATTACTTTTATTTTCTTAATTTCTTTTTTAAATTTTTAGTCCAAACATATTTATACTAATCCTTGTTTACTTTGTTCATGATTAAAATTTACAAATCAGGTAAATTTACTGATTCTTCAAGAATCATTGAAATTGAAAAGGTGTGTGCAAATTCATGGGTTAGTTTAATTGATCCAACGGATGAAGAAGTTAAATCTATTTCTGAAGACTTTGATTTGGATAAATCAATAATTAATGATATGCTTGATTATGAATCAGTTCCTCATATTGAAAAGGAATTAAAAGAAGGATATATTTCATTTATTTTAAGAACGCCTGTTGTTTTGGAAGAAAAAGGTTTAGTTACAATTCCTTTGGGGATAATTTTTTTGACTAAAAAAAATATAATTCTTACTATTTGTAAGCATGATAATTTTGCAATAACTAAGTTATCTGCTCGCCCTCCAAGAGGTTTTACTACAAAAAATAAATTTATCTTCTTCAGACAATTAAATAGAAAAGTTCTAAATTCTTATATGTCTGAGTTGCATAAAATTGAGCACGAAATTAGGTGTGTTGAAGAATCCATTAATGATGCTTTAGAGAACAAAGAAATTGCTTTACTTTTATCAAAACAAAATACTTTAGTTTATTTTAAGACTTCCATGGTTGGAAATAAATCAGTTCTTACAAAAATATCTTTAGGAAAAATAATTCCTTTAAACGATGATGAAAAAGATTTGCTTGAAGATGCAATTATGGATATTAATGAAGCACAACAGTTAATTTCAATTTATTCAGAAATTATCAGCCACACAATGTCAGCATACGCTTCAATTGTTTCAAACAATTTAAGTTTTGTATTAAAAGTACTTGCAATAATTACTCTCACCATTAGTATTCCTGCGATGCTATTCAGTTTCTATGGGATGAATGTAAATTTGCCATTTCAACAAGATCCTTTTTTGGTAGTGTATTTGATTATGCTGGCACTAGGGATAATTGGATTTATTTTGTTGGTTTTTAAAAAGAAAAAATGGTTCTAATTAACTAAAATTTTTTTGACGCATTGGTTTATATATTTATAATCCTAAATATGTATTATGAAGAATAAAGTTTTTGATTACGAATTATTTAATGCATTAGGTGATAAGACTCGGTTCAATATTATTTCAATTCTGCTTGATGGTGAAAAGTGTGCTTGTGTTATACCTATTCTTGTTCACAGAGCTCAACCAACTGTTTCTCTTCAATTAAAATACTTGGTTAAATTTGGAATTCTTTCTTCAAGAAGAGAGGGAAAGAAAATATTTTATAAAATCATTGATGATAGAGTGATTAAATTAATAAAATTGTCAACTAGTAAGGGGGTGAAAGAATGAATAAACAAACAGCATTAAAGATTGTTTTGGGAATGTCAATAATTGGAGTATTGTTTTCAGGTTATTTGAGCTACACTGAAATATTTCAAGCTAGTTGTGTACTAGGATCATGTAATTCCACTGTAATGTCAATACCTTCCTGTGTTTACGGGTTTGTAATGTATTTGATAGTTGCAATAGTTGCAGTTCTTGGATTGAAAGCAAAGAAGTAATTATTATTAGGGTAAATTAAATTTACCCTTATTTTTAAAAATTTATTATAGTGATTGAGATGGATAAAAATAAAAAGGCTGAGAAAATGAAAATAGAAATACTTGGGACTGGTTGTCCAAAATGCAAAGTTTTAGAAGAGAATGCTAGAAAAGCGGTTAGTGAAAGTGGAAAAAAAGTTGAAATAATTAAAATAAATGATATTAGCAAAATTATTGAATATGGTGTAATGACTACTCCTGCAATAGTAATTGATGGAAAAGTAAAAGCAAGCGGAAGAGTTGCTGAAGTAAAAGAAATTAAGGATTGGATAAAACGAAGGGAATAAAATGCAAATGAAATACATTTTGATATTTGGATTAATATTATTAGTTGCTTTAATGGGTTGTACAAAAACACCTATAGAATCTGATAACAATTCGCCTACATCACTCGCCCCTCAAGGCGATTTGAATACAACAATAAAACAAGCTTTGTTATTAGTCAATAAAGTTGAAGTAATTCACTTTCATGGAACAAGCCAATGCTATTCATGTAAAACAGTTGGGGAATATGCAAAAGAAACTATTAATACTTATTTTTCTGAAGAACTTAAAAGTGGAAAAATAACTTTCAGTCAATTAAATTATGAGCTTAAAGAAAATCAGGAATTAGTAAACAAATACGGAGTAACCGGATCATCTCTTTGGATTGGGGTATATTCTCTAGAAAGATTTAACAAGGAAATAAATAATGATGTTTGGTACAAGATAGGGGACAAAACAGAGTATAGTCAATACTTTTCAGCATTGCTAACTAAAAGATTACACGGAATATTAAAGTAAAAGGTGTGAAAAATGATTTTTGAATTCATGCAAGTGATGGGCTCAAGCGAAATACCAATAATTGCTGCTTTTTTTATTGGGTTAATGATGGCAATAAGCCCTTGTCCTTTGGCAACCAATATTACTGCAATTGCTTATGTTTCAAAAAAACTTGATAATGCAAAGCACACCCTTCTAGTAAGTTTATTTTATACTCTTGGAAGAATTTTCACTTATGTTACTTTAACTTTTCTAATAGTTTGGTTAGGGGTAAACGTTCAATTTATTGCACTATGGTTACAAACTTATGGAGCAAAACTACTAGGACCACTACTAATAATTATAGGTGTAGTTTTGTTAGATTTAATTAAATTCCCTTCTTTAAAAGAAAATAAAACAATCAGTTCTCTAAAAGAAAAATTATCTAAAAAAGGACTTTTAGGATCATTTTTTTTAGGATTAATATTTGCTTTAGCATTTTGTCCATTCAGTGCAGTACTATTCTTTGCAATGCTAATTCCTTTAGCAGTAACTGCAAAAGATTTTTTGTTTATTCCTACTTCATTTGCAATAGCAACAGGATTGCCAGTGATAATATTCTCATTTATTTTAACTAAGAGTGTTTCAAATCTAAGTAAAGTAATGAATAAGGTACAAACATTTGAAAAATATTCAAGAAAAATAATTGCAATAATATTCTTGTTAGTTGGAATCTATTATACTTTAAGTAGTTTAGGGTTGATTTAAAATGAGAGAAAGAAACATTTTTTTGATAGTTTTAGGATTATTTTTAGCATTTTATTTCATGCCTATCAAAGAAGCTTGGCTCAATAATGCTTTGTTAAGTGGATTTTTAATGTTGCATGAATACGCAACTTTACATATTTTGACTTGTTTAGTTCCTGCCCTCTTTATTGCAGGAGCAATAGCATTATTTGTAAAAAAACAAGCAGTACTAAAGTATTTGGGTAATGATGCAAAACCCTACATTTCTTACCCAATTGCAGCAGTATCTGGAACAATTTTAGCAGTTTGTAGTTGTACAATCCTTCCTCTTTTTGCGGGAATTTATAAACGTGGAGCAGGGCTTGGTCCAGCAATAGCTTTCCTCTATTCAGGACCAGCAATAAATGTGGCTGCAATTTTTTTAACTACAAGTGTTCTTGGGCCAAAAATTGGTGTTGCAAGAGCAATAGCATCAATAATAATAGCAATTTTAGTAGGGGTTACAATGGCTCTAATTTTTAGAGAAGAAAATTCAAAAGAAGGACTAATTTTAAAAATAGATAAAGAAAAACAAGTTTCAAGGAAACTATTGTTGCCTTTCTTTGGCGCAATGGTTGCAATTCTAATTGTAAATGGATTGCAAATTGATGGTTTGCTAAAATGGTTTTTAATTGGGATATTAATATTTATAACAGGATTTATTGCTTTTATTAAGTTTGATAAAGCAACTAGAATTAAATGGTTTGAAGAAACTTGGAGTACAAGTAAATTATTACTTCCATATCTTTTTGTAGGGGTTTTTGTTATTGGCTTTGTTGCGCCATTGATTCCTGAACAGTTAATTGTTGATTTAGTTGGTTCAAATACTATTCAAGCAAATTTAATTGCTTCAATTTTTGGGGTATTTATGTATTTCTCAACCTTAACTGAAGTTCCAATAATGCAAGCACTAATAGCAAAAGGAATGGCTCAAGGGCCAGCACTAGCTCTACTATTAACAGGACCTTCTTTAAGTTTGCCTGCAATGTTAGTAATACGACAAGTTCTTGGAAATAAAAAAACAATAGTGTATGTTATAATAATTGTTATTTATTCTTCAATTGCTGGAATGTTATTTGGATTTGTTTAACAAGTTTTTTAAGTTAAGCAAGTAATTAATAATTAAATCCAATTTTTTTAATCTAAAATAAGGTTGATTTAAATAGTAGAAAAGGTTATTCTCATAGAGGGTTTTTTATGAATAAAATGAATTTTAACTTAATTTTAGGCGTATTTGCACTGATTGCGTTTTTAGTGCTTTTTGGATGTAATGTTGCAGTTGGATCAGAAACTGATTTGAGTACTGGTCTAAATGTTAGTAATAGTGGATTGTCGTTTGATGATTCTTATTTGACCGTTGATGGAGTAAAAATTACGTCAAATAAAGTGGATTTTGGAAAAAGTGTTAAATTAGTATTCACTGGGTTAGATGGTTTTAAAAAAGTTGATGGAAATATTTTTTTAGATGCTTCAATGAAAGTAACTTCTCCTTCAGGAGAGTTAATTGTTGATCAAACTAATATGTTTTCTGCATACCAAACTACAGGAGTTAATCCAAGTATAATTGCTAAAGGGTTATCTTTAACTTTCACAACTGGTGCGCCGATGGTGAGTGGTGAAACTTATCTTTGGGAAGCAAAGGTTTGGGACCTTAAGAGTGATGGAATGGTTAACGCTACAGTAAGTATTGTAATAAACTAATTTTTAGTTGTTAATGGCGGAAAATCCGCCATTTTCTTTTTATTTTGTATTTGATTATTGCATTAAATCTTCAAAAAGTATCCTTATAAATAAATAAAATTTATTACAAGTTTTTTGCAATATCTTTTAGAATTTCAAGTCCAGCAGTTAACCTCTCTTCTTTAGTTTTTGGTGCAGTAATTGCTCTTCCTACTACTAAAATTGTTGATCCATCTAAAATTGCATTAGCTGGAGTAAAAACTCTTTTTTGATCAGCTCCTGCTGGGGTATTAACTCCTTGGATACCTGGAGTAACAAACATGAATTCATTGGGTAGCTTATTTTTGATTGAGTACAAATCAGCTGCAGAGCAAACAATTCCATCAAGACCAGCTTCTTTAGTAAGTAATGCTAAATTTAAAACTTGTTCTTCTACTTTTCCATTCACTTTAAGTTCTTCATTAAGTATTTTTTGATCAATGCTTGTAAGAATTGTAACCGCAATAACTTTTGGTCTTTTGATTCCTAACTTAGTAGCAGTTTCTTCACTTCCTAATAGTGCTGCTTTCATCATCTCTTTTCCACCACTAGCATGAACATTAAACATGTACACTCCTAGCTCGGTTGCAGCACTAGCTGCTCCTTTAACAGTATTAGGAATATCGTGGTATTTCAAATCCAAAAAAACTTCTCCTCCTTTTTCTTTTACTATTGAAATTGCTTTTGGGCCAAAACGAGTAAAAGATTCTTTTCCAATTTTAAATAAACCAACAACAGGTGATAATTCTTCTACTCTTTCACTTAACTCTTCTAAACTATTTAATCCATCAAGCGGGAGACAAACTTTACTTCTTGCAATTTTCTCTTTTTCAGTTAAGTTAATTTCCATTCTTTAACACCTCATAAATTTAATTCAAATGCTTTTACTATATTTTTGTAAGTAAGGTTTTCAATTTGCTCGTTACTAATTCCCCATGAAGGAAGAATTTTTTCAATTAGTTCTTTGTATAAGTGAAGGGATGGATAACCTGATAAGTATCCCGAGTGAAGTTTTTCTCCGATTGTGTGTGGTGCATGATCTGTTTCAATCCAATCAATTTTACCTTCTTTGAGTAATTCTCGCAGTGCAATTACATCATACTCGGGTCTAAGTGGTGGATTCATTTTGTACAATAATCCTAAAGGTTCTTTCATTTTTTCGCAATTCCAAATCAAATGGTGAGGAGTTACAGCACAAGTTATTTTTATTTCGCCTTTTTGTTTTGCTTGGTTTACAAGTTCAACAGTTTCTTTGCAAGAAGCATGACAAATATGTAAAGTTCCTTTAAATTTTGTTTCAGTTGCAAATTTTATTTGATCCCTAACAGATTCTATTTCAGCTTCTTCTGGTCTTACAATACAGTGAGTAAAAGGATTGGTACAATCAAAGTTTCCTTTCATTAAACTTTCTTTTTCACAATGAACTGCTAATACTCCAGTATAATTTGCTTCACTTAGAATTGAATAAACTTTTTTCTGATCTTCTTCCAAAAGAATTTCTAAATCCCCTACTGATTTTCCTGCAAACATTTTGATTGCACAAACTCTTTTATTGTTCTTTACAATTTCTGCTGCATTTCTTAATTGAGTTTCATCTTTTGTTGCTCCAATATAAGTATAATATCTATCCTCTTCTCCTTTAGGGACTAAAGCAAGTCTTTCTTTTACTCTTTGTTCATTAATAACCGCGCGTGAAGTATTTGGCATATCAAATACAATATCCACTCCTGCCTCTTTAGCAGTTTTTAACCCGTGCGCAATAGTTTCTTTGTAGGATTGTTCTTCATCTCTAAAGTGCACGTGTGGATCAATTCTCATTTTACTCAACCTCCGTTCGGTTAAGAAAAGGTCCATCAACGCAAATCCTTTTTCCTGATTTTGAAGCACATGCTCCGCAAATACCTATTCCGCATTTAGTAACATAATCAATTGCGCAAAAAATATTTTCTTTGTTAGCATATTTTTCTTCAATTGGAAGTATTGCATTAATCATTACTTCAGGTCCGCAATTGTAAAATACAATATTTTTTTTCTCTTCTTCACTTAATGCTTCAAGCCTTTCTTTTAATGCATCAGTTACAAATCCTTTTTTTCCCATACTTCCATCATTAGTAGTAATCCAAACTGTTGAACATTTTTTTAATTCTTCAATGTAAAATAAATGTTTTTCATCTCGTGCTCCAAAAAATACTTCAGTTGTTTTTGAGTTAATTTCTTTTGCTAATTGGTAAAGTGCAGCAATTCCACATCCTCCTCCAACAATAATAACTTTCTTTTCTTTTCCTTCTACAATTTCTTTTCCATAAGGGCCTCTAAAATAAACCGTATCTCCAATTTTGGATTGAAGTAATTTTTCAGTTAAGCACCCCTTCTTTTGGATAAGTAATTTTAGTGGATTATTGTCAAGCGCAGAAAAAGGTTTTTCTCCAAATTCAAAAATCCAAGCAAATACAAATTGTCCTGCTCCAATAGTTATTCCTTTATCAAAACTTATGACTGCTAAATCCTCTGACAGGGGTTCAACTTTTTGTACAATATATTTTTCAAATTGCATATTAACTTCTTTTAATAGTTTATTTGCGTTATTGGTTTTATTTTGAATATCATTTTCAAGTTCATAAAAGTAATTTTTCATTTCAACTGAATTCATTCCGGCTAATGTGGAGCCTACTCCGATAATTGTTGCACCTGCATTAGTATATTCTATTATATCTTGAGCAGTACTTATTCCACCGCATCCAATAATAGGAACACTTACACTTTCGCTAATTTCTTTAACGCATTTAAGTCCAATTGGAAGAACTCCTTTGCCTGACATTCCTCCTTTTTTATTTGTAAGAACTGGAATCCCGTCAAATGTAAAATATCCTGGCCCAACTGTATTAATTGCACAAATAGCATCCGCTCCGCCTTCCTCTGCGCTTTTTGCAATTTCTCCAATATTATTTGTATTAGGGGTAAGTTTTGGTATTACTGGAACTTTTACTGCTTGTTTTACTGCTTGAACAATTTCCTTTACCATTTTAGGATCTTGACCAATACTCATTCCATACCCTTTAGCATGAGGGCATGAAAGATTCAATTCAAATCCATCTGCATATTCTTCAAGTGTTTTTGCTACACTCACAAATTCTTCTGCATTTGAACCAAAAATAGAGATTAGCAAAAATCTATCTTTTGGAATACTTGATTTTATTTCACTTAATTGTTTAGCAAATTCTTTTGCACCAGGATTAGTTAATCCAACAGCATTAACAAAACACCCAGGGGCATATTTGTGAATTATTGGTTCTCTGTTTCCTTTCTTTTCTTCAGGGCCAATACTTTTTGTAGTAAGTACTCCAATTTGAGGAATCTCTTTAGCAATTTTAAGAAGTATTTTTGGATTAGTGGTTACTATTCCTGAAGGGATAGTGAATCTCCCTGAAATTTTTTTTCCTAAAAAAGTATATTCCATTTTATCCCCTCAAGTAATCTTGTTTTTTTATTTTGTTCAAATTTAAATTTTTTATTATAATTTATTTTTTTTATTCTAATTTGATTTCTTCTACTCCAAATTCTTTAAATTCTTTAACAATTGCTTCTCCAATTTCTATTCCTGGAGAAAGTTTTTTGTACAAAACAGGAAGCATTTCAAGAGCGGTACTCATGTTGTAAAATTCTGCTCCTGTTTTTTCTATTGCTTCTTTAACACTTAATCCATCCTCTCTTTTTTCCATTCTATTGGTAAGACTAATTACCCCTACCACATTAATTCCTGCTTCTTTTAATCCAGTAAGAGTTTCAATTAGTGATCCTCCAGTGGTAGTAACATCCTCTATTACTAGAACCTTGCCTTTTGGTTCTCCTACAAAGAATTTATCTTTTGGCGCACCATGGTCCTTGGGTTTAGCTCTACCCATTGCTAGAACATGACTTCCTTTGCCAAAGTTTGGTGAAGTTTGTGCATTTTTGAATTGAGTAATTACCCCTAATTTAGTTGCTCCTTCAGGAACTCCATAATAAGTATCTACAATTAAATTTTTTGATTTTACATATTCCAAAACAAAATCAGCTAATTTATTTGTTAAATATGCATCTTCAACTACATTTCTCCAATTCGCGTAAAAATTTGATTTTCTTCCTGATTTTAGTGTGATTGGCTCTTTAAAAAAACCATAAACATTATTTGCTTCAATAAATGAATTAAACTCTTTTTGTTCAAACCCCATTTTTTACCACCAACCTGTAAATAGCATTTTAGCATTTAATTAAAAATAAATCCTTTTTTGGTTCATTTCATTAAGTGTTCCAAAAGGGCCATTCTTGCAAATACTCCGTTTTCGGCTTGCCTAAAATATGCCACTCTCTTATCATTATTTTCAATATCAATTGGAATATCAATTTCCTCTACATGCGGGAGTGGGTGCATTATTCGAGAAGTTGATTTAACTTGTCCTAAATTAAGTGAGTTAATTGTGTATTTGCCTTTTGCCAATTCATAATCACTCGCACTCATTCTTTCTTTTTGAATTCGAGTCATGTAAATTATGTCAGCTATTGGAAGTACTTCACTTAAATTTGATTTATCCTCATATAACACATTGTGTCTTGTTAAGTATTCCTTAATTTCTTCTTTGATTTTTAAATTCTCTGGAGAAACAAAAATTATTTTTATGTTTTGGAATTTTCCAAGCAAGTATGAAAGAGAGTGAACTGTTCTTCCATTTAGCAGATCTCCAACCATTGCAATAGTAATTCCATTAACTTTACCTAGTTCTCTATAAATTGTGTACAAATCTAGAAGTGCTTGAGTTGGATGCTGACCTTTTCCATCCCCTGCATTAATGAAAGGAACTGTTGCCACTTGGGATGCTTTTTTGGCAGATCCATCTTCATAGTGTCGCATTACAATACAATCAGCGTATGTAGAAACAACTCTAATAGTATCTTCTAAGGATTCTCCTTTTATAGCACTAGAAAATTCTTTAGCATTTTCTGTACTAACTACTTCTCCTCCCATTTTGAGCATAGCACTTTCAAAACTCAATCTGGTTCTAGTACTAGGTTCATAAAAAAGAGTTGCTAATATCTTTCCATTTAATGAATTATTTAGTTTATTTTCCCTAAGTTCGTCGGCTCTCTTAAACAGAGAAAAAAGAAGCTCTTTACTAAACTGTTGGGACTCAATTAGATAAGGTAATTTGTCCATTTCAATCAGTATACTGCGTTGTTAGTAGTATTTATTTCTTTTTAAAAAATTTTTGAATTAGAAATGTTTTTATTGTTCAAAGACTAATAATTACTTGATTTTTTTAATTCTATTTTTAGTTGGTGAGATTGTATTTTAAAATTTAGGTTTAATTAAAAAGTTTAGTTTTAATTAAAGAATTTAATTATGAATTTGTATTTAGTGTTTTTCTTCGTAATAGTTTTTTGAAGAGTTAATTTTTTTTCCTAGTCCATCAACAATTTTAATTCCTAATTCATCACAAACCTTTTTCTCTGGAATTTCTCCGCTCCATCTATCTCCACCTTTGGCAAAAATGATTTCATTTCCTTCTTTGTATTTTGCAAATACCGCTCTAATACTTTCACATACTCCGTGATTTGTATCAATTGACATAAACACTTCATCAACTGGTTTTAATGCTAAAACAATTTTCTCTCTAATTTCTTGATTCATAAATGGTTTTCCTTTTTTCAAAACCGCTTGTGCATCATTATTCAATATTACAATTAATTTGTCTCCCAATTCCTTAGCCAAAAATAAGCATTCAATGTGTCCATCATGAATTGGATCAAAATAACCGCTTGTAACAACAATTTTCATAAAATAATAATGTAAATTACCCTTTATAGAGGTTTTTGGTTTGATTTTGGATCAAAATTTCTACTTTGTGTTGTCCTGATTTAATGTCCTCTCTTGATTTTAGTTGGTTGTACTGGTTTATTAGGTTTTCTTCAAAATCCATTGTTACACCTCATTTTTGTTTGAAATGCTTGCATTGGTGTTACCAATGCAA
>Ga0268276_1000429_pt1 | contig 50159 bp, 44 predicted proteins | sample saktaG_4_FD_190145 | JGI IMG/M metagenome (GOLD analysis project Ga0268276, IMG submission 190145) | Saline water microbial communities from Sakinaw Lake, British Columbia, Canada - sak_2010_1_5_45m | ecosystem: Environmental > Aquatic > Non-marine Saline and Alkaline > Saline ...
TTATTAGTGGTTTTATATAATCAACAACGAATGAACACTGATGAACCCTAATTTCTTTATCGGATTAGTGTTCATTAGTGTTTATTAGTGGTTTTATATAATCAACAACGAATGAACACTGATGAACGCTAACATTCCTCCTAAAAAACGTGCATTTGTGGCACATGTAATGTTATATTTAGCGATACCGTCGAAGTTAAGGCGCATATAAGTTGATAATAAGTTCACCCAGAATGATAAATCCCCAGGATTCGGTGAAGGGCCAATAGTTCTCACCTCATCCTCCCCCGCGCAAGCGAGGCTGCCGTGCCTGCAAGGCAGAGGAAGACGAAGGCGGAAAAGAGCAACCTCATAGCCTCGAGGAGTGCCAGTTGGCTCTCCGGCCCGATCGCGACCCTTCCGACGATCGATGAGATCGTAACCATCACCATGCCCATCGAGATCATCATACCAATCGATCTCATCGTCCCGACCATCCCCCCCGCGAGGCCGTAGTGGCGTTTCTCGACAGAGCTCATGATGGCGTTCGTATTAGGAGAGGAGAAGAGGGCAAACCCGAGCCCGAGGACGACCAGCGTGAGGACGATGTACCATAGCGCCGTCTCCGCCCCGATGAAGGCGAGGAGAGAAAGGCCCAGCGCCGTGATGCCCATCCCGGCAGAAGCGACCAGGCGGGGCTCTATCCTGTCGGAGAGGGCTCCTGCGCTGCTCGAAAACGCCGTCTGCACGATCGGCTGGGATACGAGCACCATCCCCGCCCAATGGGGTTCGAGGCCCTTGACCGATTGCAGATAGATGCTGAGGAGGAAGGTGACTGCAAACGTCGCGCTGTAGTTGATGAGCGCTGCAAGGTTGGAGAGCGCAAAGACCCTGTTCTTTCGAAAGAGGGCGACATCCAGTAGAGGGCTTTTCGTTCTCTCCTCCATGCGCAAGAAGAGGAGGATGCCTGCGAGGGAGGCGATGATGAGAGTGAGGCCTTCTTTGGCAGGCATTATCGAGAGGCCGTATATCAGGGCGCTCAAAGATGCTGCGTAGACGGCAAGGCCTGGAAGGTCGACGCCTTCCCCACCGGCCTCGGTCCACTCGAGGTCGCCTAGCTCTTTTATCACCAGTGCGATGACTGCGAGCCCAAGGGGCACGTTCACCAAAAATATGCTCCTCCAGGTGAGGTACTGGGTGAGGATCCCGCCTAGCACTGGTCCCAGGGATATCCCCAGGTATACCGCTGTCACGTTGATCCCAAGGGCCCGGCCCCTCTCCCCCGGCGGAAATACGGCTGTGAGGATGGCAACCCCGGTGCTGAAGATCATCGCGCTTCCAACCCCATGCAGGAATCGAAATGCGATGAGCATCTCAGGGCTTATGGCGATCGCTGAAAGGAGCGAGAATACTGTGAATATGGAGATTCCGAGGAGAAAGATCCTCTTTCGGCCGTATATGTCCGCCATCCGGCCGAAGGGGAGCTGGAATATGGCGAGCGAGAGGAGATAGGCCGTTGCAACCCAGCTCAGGAGCACGGCATCCATCGAGAACTCGCGGCCGATTGTTGGAAGGGCGATATTGATCGACGATCCCATGAATGCAGGAAGGAATGAGGCAAGCGTAGATATGAGAAGGATGCACCCCTTGCTCCCCTCAAATCCCTTGGGAATGCGGCAGAATCTGCCCTGCCCCGTCATGGGGCGGTAAGGGAGAGATCCCCTATATACCACTGTTTATGGGCTCTTTTTTTCTCCCTTTATTTTCCCATCCCCTTTCGCCGGTCAAGACCGATGCTCTTATCTCAGATCAGTCCTTATTTATGGACATGAATCACGATCCTGTCCAGGTGATCCTCGAGCGAGAGCCGAGCTCAAGCTCACCGCTCTTGGTCGAGGGTTTCCCGGGAATCGGCCTCGTGGGGAACATCGCAAGCCAGTATATGGTTCATGAGCTGGACATGACCTACATCGGAGCCATGAACTCCCGGTTCTTCCCCCCGCTTGCCGTGCTCCTCGGAGGCGTTGTGAACATGCCGGTTCGCATCTACGAGAAGGACGATCTGGTTGTGATAACCTCAGACATACCGATCCATCCCCTTGCCTGCTACGACGTGGGAAAAGAGGTCGTCAAGTGGGCGAAGTCGATCAAAGCGAGGGAGGTGGTCTGCCTCGCCGGCATCTATCTCATGACCGAGGAGCGCAGGGTATTCGCAGCGGTATCCTCTGAGGAGATGCTCGAGAAGGTCAAGGGCGAGGCCGAGGTATTCCAGATGGGAACCATATCGGGGATATCCGGGTCGGTCATGAACGAGTGTCGCGTAAACGAACTGCCTGCGGCCTGCCTGCTCGGGGAGACGGTGAGCGAGAATCCAGATCCAAGGGCAGCTGCCGCAACCATCGACGCGCTGAACAAGATCTACGGGCTCAAAGTGAGCACGGAGAAGTTGTTGGATCGAGCAGAGGAGATCGAGCTCCAGATGCACCAGCTGTCTGAGCAGGTGAAGACCTCGGCTTCCGAGGATATGACGGGGAAGGAGTTCCCCATGTACGGGTGATCCTCATGGAGTGCATAACGCTTGCAGGCATATCCAGGAGGGTGCTGAAAGACCTCATGGAGAACCGCATTAGGACGCTCGAGATCAGAAGCCCTCGTAACTTCTTCTCCCTTGAAGGCATATCCTCCGACGATAGGGTATTTCTCACAGAGTCGAGCGCAACCGACGTCGTCCCGGGGACATCAGGCCTCCTCACAGGCGTCGTGGGGGTACAGATAGTCACCCATCGCATGATCCAGTCGGGGGAGTTCTACTACGAGGAGCTCGAATCGCAGGCCGCGAGGGTGCAGCTGCATCTGCTGGGCATTGGAAGGGTGAGAAGCGTAAAGAGCAACGATATCGGACACCCCTTTGTTTTGGATGTGGATGAGGTTCGATACTGCAATGCCCGGTGAGCATTCGGCAGGCGGGATCCTGCCACCAATAGTCGACTCCTCGATACTCGATGAATGGCGAAAAGGGTAATACACCACCGCGGGAAATTCGGCGGTCCATGAGGATCCTCGCTGTTACCGGCAGGCTTGCGGAGGAGGATGTTAGAAGGTCGCTTGCAGGCATTGGGGCGGACGTCCTCGTCCTCGACCTCGACGTTGCCGCCTTCATCACTCCCAAGATGCTCATGGAGGCCCACCCCAAGGGCTTCGATCTCATATTGATCCCAGGCGCAGTGTCCGCCGACTTCAGCCGGGCGGAGGAGGTGCTGGGGTCCAAGATCAGGCTCGGCCCAAAGCACGCCGTCGATCTCGGGGCAGTAGTCGAGCATGTCGACGAGGTGGAGCTCTCGAAGACGATTCCGGCCTGCGTTCTTATGGCTGAGCGGATCGCATCCGAGGCGAAAGCGCTCATCGGTCGCCTGGAGTCTTCGGCAGGAAGCGTCCTTTCCCTTCGGGGGGTGAAGATCGGCGGCTCCAGCCGAATGAAGGTGCTCGCAGAGATAGTCGACGCAACCCGCCTCGATTCATTGGGCCTCATCTCTAGAATCGAGTACTACGAGTCCCAGGGGGCAGACATGATCGACCTTGGAATCCCGCTCGACGCAGGGGCCGGGGAGGTGGCAAGGGCAGTGAAGATCGCACGAGGGGCCACATCCCTTCCGGTCAGCGTCGACACCATCTCCTCGGAGCTGATCCTCGCAGGCGTCGAGGCCGGGGCTGAGATGGTGCTCAGCCTTGAAGGTCGAAACCTGCCGGTGGCAGGGCCTGCCCTCGCCCGGGCAGGCATCCCCGCCGTCGTTATACCGGGCCCTGGGACCCTCGAAGAGAACCTGGCAAGCGCCCTCTCCATGGGGATCGATACAATCGCAGATCCCGTTCTCGATCCGCCCCTCCAGGGGATGGCAAGCTCGCTTCTAAGCTTTGATCGGTTCCGCAAGGCCTATTCCGATATGCCGCTATTTTTCGGCGTTGGAAACGTAACCGAGCTCTTAGACGCCGACTCAACGGGTGCGAACGCCCTCCTCGCAGCCATTGGGGCGGAGCTAGGCGCAAGCATACTCTTCACCCCTGAGTACAGCGATAAGGCCAGGGGAAGCGTCCGGGAGCTGAGGATAGCTTCAGAGATGATGGCGCTTGCCCAGGCGAGGAAGAGCCCCCCGAAGGACCTCGGCCTCGACCTTCTCATGCTGAAGGAGAAGCGTCGCCGACCCAATGACAGGGATCCCGGTCCACATGAAGAGGCCACCTCCGCCCATTCATGGGAGAAGGACCCTGCGGGAAGCTTTGTAATCGGGATCGCCAATGGGCAGATAAGGGTTCGCGGGCGAGGCCTTGCCCTTGCCGGCAAGAGCGCGAGGGACCTTCTCAACACCCTGATCGATAGGGGATCGGTCACCCGCCTGGACCACGCGGGCTATCTCGGAAGGGAGCTTGCCAGAGCGGAGATCGCGCTCCAACAGGGCAGGAGCTACTGCCAGGATGACCGATTCTGATAAGGGTTAAATAACAGGATATCCACCTTTTGGGGGATGAACCAGAAGGCATTTGCGATCTTCATCGGCGCGATCATGATATTCTCCGCCTTTGCCGGCTTCATACTGCGTGGCGGCGACAGCTCGGCCGAGGCCGAGGCAGGGACCGTTGGATCGATTGAGACGGCCAATTTAGCTGCCTTCGGTGTTCAGGGACAGTTGGTCGACTGGAGGTTCTCGAGCCTCGAGGACGTCTTGGATATATCTCCCCAGGAGACCTACTACGCCTATTGGATCGACCTTGAGAGCTCTCCCTCCCTGACCGAGGCCGCACGGGAGACGCTTCCAGCAAGCGTTGGACTCTTGGATGGGGAGACCATCTACCCGACCAAGGTTTCCCGCACAGCGTTCATCCTATTCAATCGAAGCTATGCCGAGTTCCACTGGATGATGCCCTTTCGGGTCGGATACCAGGGCTTGATGATACCATACGGCAGCTTCCTGATACTGCCGGTGAGCTCTGAGTACTCCCTAGTGATGGGCAGGCCAACCCTCTTCGGCCCCGTGGAGTCGTTGGATAAGGTATTGGACGTGCTCAGCGGGTCGATGCCTGCCGATCAATTGACGCTCGCCTATGGCGAGTTCGCCGACCTGCAGGTGGCAGGACAGGGATCCGTCGCAGGGGCACCGCTTGGCGGCGCCTACGATGAGTTCTACCTGGGGGTGAGCATGGACGGGAGCGATTACAGGATCAATGCCATGTATCTCGCCCCGCGCGATAGTTGCGAGGGACGATTGAGGGAGATCGCCTCCGGCCTCGGAATGGAGATGGCAAGCGATCTCGATATGATCACAGTGGAGGGCGTGGTTGGGAGAGATCATCTGAAGGAGGCGCTCGCTCTCCTCAACGAGCCCTAGCGCAACCTTTTTACATAGGGAGGGGCAGCCGTGCTAGAGTTCATTTCTGAGATGAATAATGACGGGCGCTGCCCTGAAGGAGAAAGAAATTATGGCTAGAGCGATATATGTTAGGTATGATGTTCCCCCTGAGCTGGCTAACAAGTCCTTGGAGGCTCTGGAGCTGGCCCGGGATACCGGAAGGATCAAGAAGGGAACAAATGAGGCCACCAAGGCCATCGAGCGTGGAGTAGCAAGGCTGGTTCTGGTGGGAGAGGACGTCGAGCCCCCTGAGATAGTGGCACACATTCCGCCGCTATGCGAGGAGAAAAACACCCCCTATATATATGTGAAGAAGCAGAGCGAGCTCGGTGCCGCCTCCGGGCTGGGAGTCAAGAGCGCCGCCGCCGCCATCTTGGAGCCGGGAAAGGCCAAGGAGATGGTGGAGGAGATAGTGCAGAAGCTCCAGGCCTTGAAGTAGGTGATGACTGATGGAGGACAATGGAGTTCCCGCCGAGGTCATCGAGATCATCGGGGTCACCGGCATGCACGGTGAGGCCACCCAGATAAAGTGCCGCATTCTGGAAGGGTCCAACAAGGGTCGGATCATCACCAGAAACTGCATGGGGCCCATCCGCATGGGCGACGTGCTGATGCTGCTCGAGACTGCAAGAGAGGCCAAGAAGCTCACTAGTAGGTGATCCTCGATGGAAGAGAGAAGGTGCACATTCTGCAACCGGAACATGACTCCCGGCACCGGAAAGATCTACGCCAAGAAGGACGGGACGGTTTACTACTTCTGCTCCTCCAAGTGCGAGAAGAACGTCAAGCTTGGGAGGGTGACGAGGCGGACGGAGTGGGCCAGGAAGGTTAGATGATGGACCGTACCTTCGTCATGATCAAGCCCGATGGCGTCCAGCGCGGCTTGGTGGGGAGGGTAATACGGCGCATCGAGATGAAAGGCTTCAAGATCGTTGCCATGAAGATGACCACGATCTCTGAAGAGCGGGCCAAGGAACATTATGCCGAGCACGAGGGGAAGAGGTTCTTTCGGGATCTCGTGGACTTCATCACCTCGGGTCCTTCAGTGCAGATGGTAGTCGAGGGGCGCGATGTCATCGCTGCCATGCGCAAGATGAACGGAGCAACCAACCCGGCCGAGGCCGCCCCTGGGACCATCAGGGGAGACATGGGAATCGAGACGGGGAGAAATGTAGTTCACGGTTCGGACTCCCTCGCCTCTGCAGAGAGGGAGATTGCGATTCACTTCATCGGATCCGAGCTGCAGGACTATCGGCGCATCGACGAGGCCTGGCTCTACGAGTAGGGGCGGTTATGCCGCCTCTAGGTAGTATTTATATCCTTTAAGGCATATAGCCCTAGAGAGCGACCAATGGAAGGCGATCGACCATGCAGAAGGCGAAGAAGGGGAAGAAGGCTCGGGCCCCTACGATATCAAACCTTAGAACGCCCATCGTCTGCGTTATGGGCCATGTCGACCATGGCAAGACGAGCCTCCTGGACAAGATCCGGGGCACAACCATAGCTGACTATGAGGCTGGTGCCATAACCCAGCACATAGGGGCAACGGAGATTCCCCTCAGCGTGATAAGGGAGTTCTGCGGGTCGTTCTTCAAGGGGGACTTCCAGGTGCCAGGCCTCCTATTCATAGATACCCCCGGCCATCATGCCTTCACCTCGCTTAGAAGCAGGGGGGGATCTCTTGCCGATCTAGCCGTGCTGATCGTGGATATTAACGAGGGATTCCAACCCCAGACAATTGAGTCGATCAACATCTTGAACCGGTTCAAGACTCCCTTCGTGGTTGCGGCAAACAAGATCGACCGAATCTCCGGATGGCGTCCGATTGAGAACGCAACCCTGGCGAAGAGCCTGGAGGCTCAGAACGATAGGGTCGCGGAGATGCTCGACACCAAGTTCTACGAGGTAATCGGCCAGCTCTACAGCCACGGCTTCGACTCCGACAGATACGATCGGGTGAGGGACTTCACCAAGAACATCGGCGTGATCCCGGTGAGCGCCATGACCGGGGAGGGCATCCCAGACCTCCTCTTGGTGCTGGTCGGACTGGCTCAACGGTTCCTCAAGGAGAACCTCACGGTGAGGGCAAGCGGGCCAGGGGTCGGAACCATTCTGGAGGTGAAGGAGGAGAGGGGCCTTGGGACCACACTTGACGTCATCTTATACGAAGGCGAGTTCAAGGCAGGGGATACTATCGTCGTCGGCACAACCTCTGAGCCGGTCTTCACCAAGATCAGGGCGCTCCTCAAGCCGCGTCCCCTCGCGGAGATCAGAAGTGAGGAGAGGTTCATTCCGGTCAAACAGGTCGTCGCAGCTTCAGGCGTAAAGGTATCGGCCCCCAACCTGGGCAACTCGCTTGCCGGCTCCACCATCCGCGTTGTGGGGCCGTATGATGATCCAGTGGCCATAGCGAGGGAGATCAAATCGGAGCTCGAGGCGGTGAGGATCGATACGGAGAACGTCGGAGTGATTCTGAAGGCCGATACCATCGGATCCCTGGAGGGGCTCGTCGGAGAGCTCATGGCCAAGGGCATACCCATCCACGCAGCCGATGTGGGTCCGATAACAAGGCGGGATGTCATTCGGGCGGGTGCCATAAAGGATCCATTCCACTCGGCAATCCTCGGCTTCAACGTCGATATCCTTCCAGATGCCCTGACCGAGGTTCAGAGGAGCGATGTGCCGGTCTTCCAGAGCGACGTTATCTATACGCTGATCGAGGGCTACGAGGCCTGGGTGGATGAGAAGAAGATGCGCATAGAGCAGGAGAGGCTCGAGGCCATCATAAAGCCCGGTGCGATCAGGCTCCTTCCCGACTGTACATTCCACCAGAGCAAACCTGCCATCGTCGGCGTGCAGGTGATCGCTGGAACGATTCGAACTCAGGAGTCCCTGATACGAGAGGACGGCGCGCTCGTTGGAACGGTTAAGGGCATTCAGGAGAGGAACGAGAACATCGGCTCCGCCACCGGGGGGCAAGAGGTGGCGATATCCATCGACGGCCCAACTGTCGGAAGGCAGATCCACGAGGGGGATATCCTCTACGTCAACATCCCAGAGAAGCACGCCCGCATAATCGAGCAGGAGCTTAAGTCCAAGATGAGCGAGGGGGATCTGGAGATAATGGAGCTATTTCTGGAAATAAAACGGAAGAAGGATCCCTTCTGGGGAAGATAGGTCGCTTGACCTTCGTTAATTGGCGCAATTGTGTCTCCACCCCATCCGTGCCGCTGCAGCCTCCAATCCACTGGCGGGGGTTATGACGTCGGCTCTCCCTTGTTTTTGACTATGGCGAAGACGCTTGGCGTAGCGGTCACGTTGTGGAATGTGCGAATGGGGCCGCTTGGATAGATAACGGTCAACTTCTTCACCTTCGATCCCAGCCTCATGGAGTCGAAGAGATAGTATCCGCTGTTGTACTTGCCAGCCCCGCTTGCCAGGAGGAGGGCGCTTTCCGGATTCACGCTAACAGCCCTAACATCGCCGTACTTGACGAACAGTTTCAGAAGATCCGGCTCGATGTGCTTGCATCCCAGCGCGAGAACGTATAGCCTTGCGAAGTAGTCGAGGGTGTAGTTCACCTGCAAAAGCACATCTGGCCCATCGAGGGACATGGTGAGCTCGTCCACCTCGAGGTATTCATCCCCACCAACAAGTTGGGTCGAGGCGAGCAGAAGGGCTAGCAGGAGAATCGCCGGTCGCATGCTGATCAACCCTTTGGAGAGCCAGTAAATAATGGCAGCACTATTATTAGAATTATAAGAATCATGAAGGCGACGAATAGCATCTTCTGTCGCTTCTGCGTCGACTCATACTTCGATTGGCAGAGCTCATCGCAGAAAGAATCGTCGGGCTCTACAGCCCTTCCACAGACAATGCAGTGCTTGTGAGGGGCAACCTTGGTCAACCGAATCACCGATATCCCCAAGCTATCAGATAAAGTATATGAGCGTTTTGCACGGTTCGACCATATGCACGACTTGAGGGCAGAATGCATATCTTCGCCTTGGCCCCTGCCTCGGGGCCGCAGCAGTGCTTATCCCAATCCTTGGGGTATATTCGAGCCCGCGTTCAATGTTAAAATATTGGATCTGATATATAATTATGATGCGAGAGGTGCCATCGGCTAATTTGGAGGGTTTATATTTCCACTGGAAATAAAGGGGTGTAGAGACCATGGCTCCGAAGCCTCCGGTTAATAGGCATCTGGATTAAGTATATGAAGTGGGCTGGTGAGTTGTGGTATCATGTTAAGATCGATGGCTATCATATGTCTGCTCTCGGCCCTCATCATACTGCCCGTCGAAGGGGTCAGGACTCACATCGTGGACGATGACGACTTCGCCCAGTTCTCCACCATCGGTGAGGCAGTTTCAGCAGCCAGCGACGGCGACACCATTCTGGTCAAGCCGGGGACATACCAGGAGGAGGTCGTGCTGGAGAAGGCTCTCACCATAATGGTCCCCCCCGGTGAGAGAGAGCCCTCTCTCCTGGATGGCAGCGGGCTGACCGTGGGAATAAAGGTGCTTGTAGACGGCTGCACTATCGAGGGCCTCACCATCTCCAACTTTCAAGGTCCTGGGATATACCTCGCCTCGAACGGGAATACAGTGAGGAAGAACCAGTTCTACGGCGATCTCCTGGGCATCTTTCTGAAGAACTCGAGCGAGAACGTCCTCGATCGAAACCTGGAATGGAGATGCCAAGAGACCGGAATCGCCCTCTGGCAGAACTCCAACGGGAATAGGATTACGGGAAACGATGCCCGAGGATGTTTCTTTGGTATCCTCCTAGGCGATGTTCGCGACAACGTCGTGACCGACTCCCTCTCTCGCGGTTGCGCTCAGGGATTGAACGCAACCGGCTCCGATGGGAACGAGATATCGGGCTATCAGGCGCTGGATGGCTACATCGGAATGATGATCCTGGAGGCTGAGGATAACTCATTCCAAGACTGCCAGATTATTAACAACACGATGGGCCTAATCATCGCAGCTGGGAGCGCGACCTCTTTGGTGGATAGCCTCATCTCCAATATAGACTATGTGGCAATCAGCATGACCGATTCCAACGGCTGCCAGATCTTGGATAACCGAATCGAGAGGTGCGAAAGCGGCTTCGAGATAGGGTACTCCAGCGGCAACCAGATTCTTGGAAACAACCTCACGGATGTGAACTTCGGCTTGTACGTGTACGGCCCGAGCAAGGAGAGCTTCGATAACGCGATAGGCCAATCCAACCAGATCGATGAAGTCCCGATCATCTACTCTTACGGGAAGAGCGACCTGGTCATCCGGGGGATGGAGGCTTCCCATATCACATTGGCCTATTGTCGCAACTGCACAGTGGAAGAGAACGTCATTACAAACGACCTGATAATGCTCTTCGGCTGCTCCGAGGGACGGATCGCCGGAAACATCATCGAATCTTGCATAATCGGCATAAGGCTCCAGGACTCCTGGGACAACCTTCTTGCGGGGAACCTTGCAGCGGAGAACTCCGGAACCGGCTTCTTCCTCAGTAACTCCAGCCACAACCGGGTGGAGGAGAACAATCTGAGCGAGAACGGATTAAACGGAATCGCCATGTCCTACAACTCCAACAACAATGCGATCGTATCCAACGTCATCGACGCCAATCGCGAGGCTGGAATTCGGATGAACCACTCGGACGGCAACGCCATCGAGGCCAACGAGATCGGACGAAACTTCATGCGCGGCCTGTGGATGGAGGCTTCCGACGGGAACACAGTTACAGGGAATACGATATCGAAGAGCCCAATCGGGGCCTACCTCTATAACTGCTCCTCAAACGAGATATTCCACAACAACTTCCTGGAGAACGCCGACCAGGCGATGGATCAGCTCGGCCAGAACTCCTGGGATATGGGCAACGTCACCGGGGGCAACTACTGGAGCGATCATAGCTGTAAGGGCGATCCCTGCATTGGGCTGCCAAGGTTGATCAAAGGGCCTGCCATCGACGGCCATCCCTTCTCCACGATGGATGGCTGGGAGCAACCGAAAGCTTCTTCTGCAGGTCCAGAGTAGGTTAGGGTCGATATGGCTAAGAGGAAGAACGAAAGTCCAGGCCTGATGTCCTCAGCGGGTCTGATGAGGTATTTCGAGGCAGATGAGACGGCGATCAAGCTGAACCCCCGCATGGTAGTGGGGACCTGCGCCGCCTCAGGCGTGGCGATCCTGGGCCTAAACATGTACTTCGGGCTCTGGCCCTGAGGCCGGGCCCCTGTTCAAGCGGATAGCTCCATTTTTCCAGAGGGGAGGGCTCTCATAGTGAGAGCCTCCTCTTAAGTTCGTCTACGATATGCTCGAAGCTATCGGAGGCAGCGTCGCGTCCTCCGGAGAACGTCTCCCCATGGTCTCCAAGGGATGCGATCTTTGGGTCGATGGGAAGCGACCCTAAAAAGGGCACCCCCATCTCTTTTGCGGCCCGCTCTCCACCACCCGATCCGAATATCTCTAAGACCTCTCCGCAGCCGGGGCAGACAAGACCACTCATGTTCTCTATCACCCCGAGCACGGGGACTTTTAGGCTCTTTGCCATGTTGATGGCCTTCCTGGAGTCGAGGAGCGCGACATCCTGAGGCGTTGTTACGATCACCGCTCCGCTCAGCTCAGGAACCAGCTGGATGATTGAGAGGGGTTCGTCGCTCGTTCCCGGAGGAAGGTCAACGATCAGGAAGTCGAGCTCTCCCCAGTCAACCTCGCCGAGGAACTGCTTTATGGCAGCCATCTTGAGGGGGCCTCTCCATATCACAGCCGAGTCGGAGCTCTCGAGCAGAAGCCCCATTGAGATGACCTTGATTCCTTGGGCGTCGACCGGCAATATGCCATCGCGCCCTTCGACGAGGCCCCTATCCTCGATTCCGAGTAGCATTGGCACGCTAGGACCGGTGATATCGGCATCGAGAAGCCCCACCCGAAATCCTTGATCCCTCAGCGCGGCCGCCAAGTTGACGGCAACAGTGCTCTTACCAACTCCACCCTTGCCGCTTGCAACTATGATCTTATATCTGATCTTGCCCATCCTTTTAGCGCTTTCCTCCTCGCCGGCATCGGGACAGGCCTCCCTCTCGGCGCAGGTTGAGCATTTTCGATCGCATTCCCTCTCTTCCTTAGGAGAATTATCATAACTCATTCGAAAAACCTCGGTTGTCTCTTCTGGGGGCCACAAAGTAAAGGCTGCCCTTCTGCATCCTTCTCCCCAGCAGCCCCTCTCCCTCCAGGATATTCAAATACTTCATGAGATCGTCGATCTTAAGTCCAAGGAGCTCTCCTATCTCGTCGACCTGGCGGGGCCTCGTGTAGAGAAGCTCCAAGAGCTCCGCCTTCATCAATTCCGGGACCTGCCAGTCCCAATCCGGGATCACCTCTGCGCCTGGGAATATATCCAACATCTCCAGCATCTCCTCCCTGCTTAGGGGGAGGACGGGTTCTGATGGGGGCCTGACCACGGTATTGAGCTGTATTCGGTCCGGTCCGATCTCCTCTGCCGCCTTGGCGATCAAAGGAGCCTCCTCCTGGTTATAATCCTTGACCAGCATCACCTCCAACCACATCTCCCCATCGAACTCCTCCCTGAAGCGGCAAAGCCCATCGATCACATCGGCGATCCTTATGGTCGGAGGAGGGCAGTTGATCTTCTGGAAGGTGGGCTCTGTGGCAGCATCCAGAGAAGGGAGGACCAGGTCAGCTGCGGCTACCTCTTCCCTTACGAGTGGATCGGTGAGCAGTGTGCTGTTGGTGATAACGGCAACTGGCTTCTCGGTCAGCTCATGGGCCCGACGGATGCACCTCCCGAGGCTTGCGGACAAGGTAGGCTCGCCCGATCCGGCAAAGGTGAGATGGTCGAACTCGTCACCGGAACAAGATGCGATCTCCCGCAATACCTTCTCCTCGGGAGCTAATATCCCCCTCTTGCAGGTGAGAGATGCGGTCCTGCCTATCTCGCAGTAGACGCAGTCCAGGTTGCAGGTCTTATGGGGAAGGAGGTCCACTCCGAGAGAGAGGCCAAGCCTCCTTGAGAGCACAGGTCCGAATATATATTCCATCGCCAACCTCATCAATTAGAACTAGATGGTTGGAGGTCAAGGATCTTCCTTATAGATATTGCCCCTTGGAGAAATGGAAAGGCTTAAGCGAGCATAGGTCAGCTCCTCTGGGCATGGAGAGCGTGGCAGAACTCGTTCTACGGCTTGCGAGAGACGATTATTTCGAACAGCAGAAAGCGGCATGGGACCTAGTGGAGCGTGGACGCGAGGCTGTGAAGCCTCTGGTCGAGGCTCTGATCGGCGGGCGCCCCAGGCAGAGGTACAAGGCCGCATGGGCGCTCGGGCGGATAGGCGACTCCAGGGCAGTGGATCCCCTATGCCGAGCCATGCTCTGCGACGACGACGAGGTGGTTCGCGAGTGGAGCGCAGCAGCCCTCGAGGAGCTTGGCGATCTCTCCGCAGTCCCCTCGCTCGTAGACGCCCTGAGGTTCGATCGTTCGCAGGACGTCCGCCTGAGGGCTTCCTTAGCCCTAAGGGGGCTCTCGGCCAAAGAGGCCTTAATGGAACTTCTTGCCGTCCCCGAATCATCGAGCAGAGGAATGGCGATCACCGCCCTTGCAAGGCTTGGGTGCAAAGAGGCCATGGGGATGGCAGCCATCCTCCTCAATGATGAGGATTCTGAGGTGAGACGTCGTGCAGCGGCCTTCATGGGAAGCGTTGCGACTCCTGAGGCGGCAGAGGTCCTGAGGCCGGCCTTGGCGGACGAGGACCTGGCCGTCAGGGACGAGTGTCTCAAAGCGCTGGGCTGCATCAAAGGGGGGGTGGCCCTGGAGATGGCATGCGTTGCCCTCGGTGACGAGGATCCGCGCGTCAGGCTGACCGCCGTCCAGGTTCTGGGTGAGATCGGCCTTGCGATGGGAGTAGACGCCCTTGTGGCGATCCTCTCCGGCGAGGACCACGACGAGATTCGCGCCTGGGCGGCTTGGAGCCTGGGGGAGATCGGAGATCGCAGAGCCGTGGAGCCTCTGCTCAAGGCCTCTCGAAGCGGGCCAAAGGCCGTGCAAGAGAAGGCCCTGGCATCTTTGAGAGAAGTCTTCGGCATGGATATTCGCTAAGTCTCGGCCTCGATTTGGTGGGGGTGCCGCGAGATCTTGGGATGCCGAGGGATATCCCTCCAAATTTTTGACAAATTCGACATTTCCTTCGCGTATAATTACGAAATATGTCTCTTCCAATACAGTTACATATTATTGATGCCTGATCGTTGATCTAATCCAGAAGATAAATTATTCATTCCATATACATTATGCTGATGTGATCTCCTCGCCGCTCCCGTGAGCATTTGATCCCAGGAATCTAGAGCATTTAACCTGATTATTCGATCGAGGAGGTGGGCTATCGGCCTTGTTTGAGAACTCTAATTAATTAAATATTTTGTATATAAGTTACAGTTTACGATTTATACATTAGTGTTTAGCTCAAGCGTCTATTAATAATATACTGCATCTGTGGAAGGCGTGAGAGTTCATGAGACTTAGGGTTGTGAGTTCCAAGAGCGAGATCAACTCGCTCAACCCGAGTGAGAGGATGGTACACCTGGCCTTCAGGGCCTCGAACGTAGATTTCCTTAACTTGATGCAAAAGTGTCCGAGGCTCAGGTTGGTCCAGGTTCCCCCATCCTATCACAAGACCATGTCGAACGCCATCCAGGTATTCCTGGATATGCAGGGGATCGACCTGCTCGAAGGCGACGTCTGGGGTCACAGAAAGGATCTCGACGAGTACTTCACCGTGAACGAAAGCACTCTGAAGGAGATCCAGTCGATGGTTGAGGGTGGGGCAAACCTCGATGATATGGCAGATCAGCTCCAGAAGAGGGCGCGCTTGGGTCAAGATCTGATCAAGTATATCGCCAAGTCCAAGGTCCTCATCTGATCCTTCCTTTCCCCTCCTCTTGGAAGGGGAGCTTATCTCTTTTCAGTAAGGTTAATCTCATTCTCCTGCCAATGATCGACTCATGAAGGGAGACGTGCTGGTGGTGGGCTCCTCGCCTGCTGGTATCTCTGCCGCGACGGCCGCGGCCAGGGCAGGGGCGAATACCATTCTCATCGATAGGGATCTAGGGAGGTTCAACCATCCGGCAAACACCCTATTCGAGGGCATGGCCAGTCGAATGAATGATGTTGCGTATAAAAGCCATATTAGACATCGCCTTAAGGGGATGAGGATCATCTCGCCAAGAGGATGCAGCATATGCGTCGATACACCAGGCTACTTCCTCGATCGAGAAGGCCTCGACGGGCATATGCTTCGAAAGGCCCGCGACTCTGGCGTGACGCAACTGCGATGCGAGGCTGTCGGCTCCCGGCTCGAGGGAGGGCTCAGATATCTCAATACAACGGATGGGGAGCTTGGGCCCGGGCTCGTCATCGATGCATCCGGCGTGGATGCAACAATTGCGCGAGGGGCCGGGCTCTCCCCCATGCGCCACCCGGAGGACATAGCTTGGGCCTTCGAGGCCACCGTGGAGTGGCCGGGCCTTGGAGATGAGGAGTACTTCGAGTACTGGGTTGGCAGCATCTCCCCTGGCTGGAAGGCCACGTTCTCCCCTGGCGGTGGCGATATTGCCACGCTGGGCGTCTTTGTGAGGGGATACGGCCGGCAGGTCCAGCCCTTCTTTCGCCGATATCTCCGCCATTTTCAGAAGTACAAGGCAGAACGCTATGGCGAGGTCGAATGTCCAAAGGTGATCTCGGTCAGCATGGGGGGCGACCCCATTGCGACATTGCCCGGGGAGATCGCAGGCAATGCCATGATGGTGACAGGCGGCGCGGCAGGGCAAAGCGGCCTTGCCTACTCGATGAGGGCGGGGGAGATCTGTGGGTCAGTGGGCGCCAAGGCAGTCGAGTCCGGGGACATCTCCCTCGTCTCCCTCAGGGCGTACGAGAAGAAGTGGTGGGCCGAGTTTGGAATGGAGTATCGCTTGGGGAGGGCCTCTCTGGAGATGCTTCGATCGATGAGCGACGCCGAGATTGACCGCCTGATTCGAGGACTCGCCGGAAGGAATCTGCTGGCGGGCGGCGGCCAGCTCCAGAAGGCGATCTCTGCCGGCCTGAGCGTCGCCTCGATCATGCCCGGCCTCCCCATCGGCCTTATTCGTCGGATGATGAGCGGCTGATCCCCTCAAGGTTAAATAAAGGTGGGAGAATTTAGGAGACATGATCGAGCTATCCAGCGATCCCTATGTGCTCAAACCAAGGGAAGCGCCCATCACCGAGGTGGACTTCAGGCTTCACCTGAACATAAATTGGTGTCGCGGCGTTCTCTTCAATGTGGTGGCTCAGAGGAACGGCATGGCCATAGTGGAGTACGATGCCATACTCTGGAGCGACGACTCGGTTATGTTCGCCGAGTACAAGGACTCCAAAGCGGCATACAAAGGCCTGAGCACCAGGCGGACCCAGCAGATGGGAGGCTATGCAAAGAACATCGCCCGTGGCCTGGGCTATAGGAAGTACGCCTTTGTAGTGGTGGTCAAGGGCCTGGAGGAGACCACAGCAAAGGGCGGATACGATGTCATACCGTTGCATTTGCTTGGCAACTACCAGCCCAACTTCGCCTCCACCATCACCGAACTCGACTACATGGAGAAGATGGTGGCGAGGTTCGCTCGAGAGGGCCGGGATGATGTGGTCGCGGAGCTAGAGAAGCTGAAGGCGATAATTGAGATGGAGCTCTCTTGAAGGGTGGGCAAGTTTGAAAGGAAGGGCAAGTGCACTAGGGGGGGCGACGATCCTCAATGCCGTCGCCACCTGGAAAGGATCGGCTATGGGAATCGATCTTCGCACCTGGGCCGAGGTGGAGCTCGGGGTGGGCGGCCGGGTGAAGGGCGATCTTCCTGGAGTGGATACGCGTCTGATCGAGAGATCGGCAGAGCTTGTCCTGGAGCATTTCGGCCAGGAGTGCGGTGGGGTTGTGCGCACCAGAAGCGAGATACCACTCGCGAGCGGTCTCAAGAGCAGCAGCGCTGCTGCCAATGCGACCGTGCTTGCAACGCTCGATGCATTGGGGGAGAGCATGGATCCGCTGGAGGCCACCAGGCTAGGGGTCGAGGCTGCCAGATGGGCGGGGGTCACCATCACCGGGGCCTTCGACGACGCCTGCGCTTCGATGCTCGGAGGGGTTGTGGTTACCGATAACCGTCGGATGGCCCTCTTAAAGAGGGAGACGATGGATGCCGAGGTGCTCCTGCTCGTGCCCCCCGAGAAGATCTTCTCAAGCGAGACCGACGTTCTTCGCTCGAGGCTCATTGCTCCGCTCGCCGACGTTGCCTATGACCTCGCAATGAAGGGCGATTACGGCCGGGCCATGACGCTGAACGGCCTGATCTACTGCAGTGCACTTGGGCGTTCTCCCGAGCCCATCCTCATCGCACTGGAGGCAGGGGCGAGGGGAGCGAGCCTCTCCGGCACCGGCCCATCCTACGCCGCCCTCCTGGATGGCGACTGCGATCGTTTGGAGAGCGCTTGGGAGGTATTGGGCGGAAGGGTGATAAGGACTCGTGTGAATAACCAGGGGGCAGACTCAGAGTAGAGGGGTTTTTGTGGAGCTGGCAGATCATCGCAGGGAGGTCAAGGAGATCGACGAGTTGATCGTTGGCCTGATCGAGAAGCGGCTCTGCCTGGCAGGCCTTATCCTCGAGGCCAAGATCTCTCAAAGCATAGCCATCTGTGACCCGGAGCAGGAGGAGAAGGTGTTGGATCGGGCGGCTGATCTTGCCATATACAGGGATATCGATCCAGGGGCTGTGAGGGAGATATTTAACATCCTCATAAGGATGAGCCGGGAGAGACAGCAGGAGCTTCTGGGGGATCGCAAAGGGGATCAGGGGAATAGTCCATGCCAGATGTAGCAGTTATTTCGGGATCCGAATCGGATCGAGGAATCGTAGAGAAGGTCCTGGCCAGGCTCGATGAGGCCGGGGTCAGCCATGAGCACAGGGTGCTCTCGGCCCACAGGAATCCAGTTGAGCTGGATAGGTATATTGAGGAAGCCGAGGCCAGGATATTCATTGCCATAGCTGGACTTGCCGCCGCCCTACCCGGGGTGATCGCATCCAGGACGAAGCGGCCGGTCATCGGGGTCCCGGTTTCAGGCAAGCTCATGGGACTCGATGCCCTCCTCTCCATCGCGCAGATGCCGCCGGGAGTTCCAGTTGCCTGCGTGGGCATAGATGCCGGGGAAAACGCCGCACTATTGGCCTTGCGGATGCTAGAATGCGGAAGATAGCTATTTATACCAAGTCATCGTGATAGACCTCCAAAGGTGGGATAGGATGTACAAGCGGATTTTGATCGCCACTGATGGCTCAGAGAAATCGAACTTTGCTGCCAAAGAGGGCATCGATCTGGCGAAGGCTCTGGGCGCGGATGTCGTCGCGCTCTATGTCCTGAACGAGATCGTGATTGCAAGCGCAGTCAGGCAGCTCGGCTCCGATAAGAAAGAGGTCGAGGCAAAGCTCAAGGCGGCAGGCGAGAAGGCTGTGGCCGAGGTAAAGAAGCTGGGCGAACAGGCAGGGGTCGCTGTGGAGACCATGGTCAGGCAAGGCGCTCCGGCCAACGTGGTAATCGATGTTGCCAGCACCCAGAAGATAGAATGCATAGTCATGGGCAGCCATGGTGAGAGCGGCGTATCCAAGCTGCTCATTGGAAGCGTAGTGCAGAAAGTACTTTACTGGGCCGCTGTCCCAGTGCTCGTAGTGAGATGATATTATGATCGGTGCTGAGTTCGTAGTTGCGGATTCGATGATATTCGGCGCCTTTGCCGTTGTCTTCGTGGTGGGGTCTGTCCTCGCCTATCTGGTGATTAGCCTCATCGGTGGGAGCTGAGCGGAAGAGGGGGGGTACATCCGGCCTGGGCCCAGGGCTTGCTGGTCGGATCCTCTCTCACCTAAGCTTTTCCTTCGATCAGGGCATTCTTTTTATCGATACTTTTGACGTTGCTCCTTCCCCTTTCATGGGTAGCGGGAGAAACGGCTGAGGGGTGTGAGGATTTACAAGCGAAGGTAAAACCCTATATACGGATGATGGCTATCTGCTGAGACGATGACCCCGCATCGCATCTCTATGGGAGCTACATGATCCCCCCTTGGATGAAGGTCATGGACGAGGCGGCGGACTCTACCCCTTCCCGTCGGCGAAAGGGTAGCTCGGCCTTCGTCAAGAAGACGCTCGACGGGATACTGGCCTTCTTTCAGGAGGCCATGATGAACGAAGGGTACGCGAAGAGGGATGGCCTGCTCCAAGGGCTCGACGCGAGAGCGAAGCTGATATCCATACTTACCTTGGTCTTCGCTGTGAGCATCAGCAGGGATCTCGCAGTCCTTGCCGTAGTCTATGGACTGATCCTCCTTCTGGCATTCATGAGCAGGATAGAGATCGCATTCTTCATCAAGCGCGTGTGGCTCTTCGTCCCCCTATTCGCTGGCGTGATCGTAGTGCCCATCCTCTTCAACGTCTTCCTGCCTGGAGACCCATTGATTCATATCGCAGATCTCGGTGATGGCGCAACCCTCGGACCCTTCCATCTGCCGGAGGCAATATACATCACCGTGCAGGGCGCAAAGACTGCCACCCTCTTCACCCTGAGGGTGGCAACCGCCGTCTCTGCCGTGGTGCTCCTCTTCCTCACCACCCCCCAGGCCCTCCTCTTCAAGTCCTTGCGCTCGCTTGGGGTGCCAAAGGTCTATGTCCTTACGACATCGATGGCCTACCGCTACATCTTCCTCTTCATGGATATGATAAGGGACCTCCACATTGCAAAGAGGAGCCGAAGCATCAAAGGCCTTAGCGTCCTCGATGAGCAGAGATGGGTCGGCGGCCGAATAGGCTATATGCTCGTCAAATCCCTTGACTTGAGCGAGAAGGTCCACATGGCAATGGTCTCGCGCGGCTTCAACGGCGAGGTCGTGATACTGCACGATTATCATCTGAGGATGCGCGATTACCTGGCAACAGCCGCATTCCTCTCCCTCTCGTTGGCGTTGACCCTCATCTCATTCGACTACATCCGGATCTGATAACCAATGAGCACCATCTTCGAGCTACAGGACGTCTCCTACACCTACCTCGCCAGGTTTCCCGCCCTAGTGGAAATCAACCTAAAGATCGAACAGGGAGAGCAGGTCTGCCTCATCGGGACCAACGGCTCGGGGAAGTCCACGCTGTTATCGCTCCTCGACGCCCTGATCTACCCAACATCTGGCCGCTTCTATGCATTCGGTCGGCTTGTGGAAGAGGAGGTCTTCGACTCGCTCTTGGAGGATGCCTTCAGGGAGGAGTTTCGAAGAAAGGTGGCCTTCGTCTTCCAGAACTCCGACGTGCAGCTATTCTCCTCGACCGTTCTCGAGGAGATAGCCTTTGGTCCCCTTCAGCTGGGGATGCGCGAGGAGGATGTCGGCAGAAGGGCGGAGGAGCTGATGGAGATGATGGGAATCGCCAAGCTCTCCGCGAGGGCGCCGCATACCCTGAGCGGTGGCGAGAAGAAGAAGGTCTCAATCGCCTCGGCGCTCTCCACCAACCCGCAGGTTCTGCTTCTCGACGAGCCCACAGCCGGGCTAGACCCTCGAACCCAGCTCTGGCTGATAGAGCTGATCCAGGAGCTGGGCGATGCTGGAAAGACGATAATCGTTGCCACCCATGACCTCGAGACGGTCGAGCACATCAGCCAAAGGGCCATCGTCGTGGGGGAGGACCATAGGATAAAGGCGGATCGCACATCTTCTGAAGTCATCCAGGACCGGGACCTCCTTCTCTCGGCAAACCTCATTCACGAGCATGCCCATCGCCACGGCCGCCAACTGCATACCCACATCCATCCCCATCCGGGCCATCATCCGGAGAACAATCATTGAAGGCCTGGAGCTGAGGCGGCCTCCTTCCCGCCCCACCTATTGGATGCTCCACGGCATGGAATCAGAATACGATATCTTGACGGAAATCTAATCCATATCGAAACTCTTCAGCATAGCTCCCCCTGCCGCCTGGATTATCCGATCGTACCTCTCCTCGAATCCCTCGATCTCATCATGCTCCAACCAGGAAGGCCTCAGCGGCTCATGAACACTCTTCGAGCGCCTCCCCCCGCTGGCTGGCCGGAGGCCATAGGTTTATGCTGGATGCTGTCCAATGATGTGATGATGTATCAGGGAGTGGCGGTCCTTCTGCAGGCGAGGAGGATTCCGGCCAGGGGTGAGGCGGGGGAGATGCATCCCGCCCCCTGTAGCCCTCGTCAGCGCGAGCCCGCGAGCGATCCTAAAAAACAGCCTTCGGCTCCTTGGGGACTTCGATCGCATAGCTGCCGATCGGGGGTATTGCAAGCCCTAATCGAAGCCTTAATGCGATCCAGCCTTCGATCACACCGACGAGGTCTTCCCTGCACTCCTCTTGCGTCTTTCCCTGCGCCCAAACTCCTCTCAGCTCGGGGACCTTCCCAAAAAACGGCTCAGGATCGTCTATGATCTCATAGGTTGCCCGATCCATTGCAGCGGCGATGTACTACTCGGCAAACATAACGATGGTATATGGCGTGCTATATCTTGGATTTTGCGGCTACTCCCCCACCATTTCCTCTCCCACAACCTGCCACGTATCCCCCGCCCTCTGGAGCAGGAAGAGATATCCGAGTCCCGCATCCCAATTCTCCAGCTCCTCCACGAAGACCAGCGCCTGGTCGCCGGACTCGCTATAGCCGACTGCTGACAGGCCGAGGATCTCCCTGGCCTTGTCGCCCGGGCTTGCCAGGCGATAGGAGCCCTTCAGGGAGAACCTCCTCTCAAGGGGGCGGTCCACAGCGTTTGCTGCGAGGAAATCGTCGAGGGTGCTCTTCTCCAAGCGAGGCGAGGCGTGGCCGAAGTTGGATCGAATCGGCGCATGGGATGGATAATGGGTGAAATCCCTGATGGTGACGGCGTCGAGCCCCTTCTCCTCGGCTAGGCCTTCGATCACGGCCGAGTAGACGGCGTAATCCCTCTCATCGCCTTCTGAGATGCATCCGGCCAAGGCCAGGCCTAGGAGGAGGATGGCAAACCTGGAGGGGCTGCCCGCGCTCGACGATCTCATCTTGGCATCGCCCCGGAGCCGTTCAGGCCACCTGCTTTCCTGCGGCCGGCCCCCACATGGCGTTGTAGATGGCTTCCACCTTGACGACGATTGCAGCCTTCGCCGGGAGCTTGGGGTTGATCCCGTGCACCCAGATTGCCATCTCATCATGCACAGCCCCTGACTTATGCACCTCGACGCGGCCCTTGATCTGGAAGGACTTCTTGGTCTCCGAGCTGTAGCAGAGCACGGAGATCTGGGGGTTCTCATCGAGGTTGTGCGCTGTCTTGTAGAAGAAGTTGTCTGCGATCAACAGCGTCTCGTCGTCGATGATCTTCAACAATCCTACGAAGACGACATTAGGGACGCCATCCTTGCTCGCCGTGGCGATCGGAACGGGCTTCTGTTTCTCCAATGTCTCCCTCACTTCGACCGGCATCTTCACCATATCGAATCACCATATTGGTTAACGATTGCAATTTATTTATCCCTTGCGTCCCGACAGGATTTGAGGAAGTGGGCGGGAAAGCCCCTGTAGGATGCGGCGTGGAGGTGGACGTAGTTGGCAAGCATCCCGCGTTCGACTATTCCGTCGAGGCCGCCCGCGATTCCATCGCCGCGATCAAGGCGCATTGCGTACTCGACCTTCGCGTCGTCGTCGAGGACGAGCTCGGAGTGATGGAACTCGTGGCCCAGGAAGGAGGAGCCCGCAGGGCCGAGCAGGCAGTCGCGGGAGAGCTGGCCGCTTATGTAGCTTACGATCCTCCTCTTTCCCTTCCTGGCAATGCCTGGGACGAGGCCGACGAAGGAATGGCTCTCGGTCTCGCCATCGGACCTGGGCCACTCCATCTCCCTTGCGAGATAGATCAAGCCGCCGCACTCGGCGTATATGGGAAGCCCCGCCTCCTGTGCCCTCACGATCGAGCGCATCATGCCGGCGTTCTGGGATAGGTCTTCCGCATAGATCTCGGGATAGCCGCCTCCGATGTAGAGGCCGTCGATATCGGGCAATGAATGGTCCCGTATGGGGCTGAAGGGCACGACCTCGGCTTCGCTGAGCTCCATCAGCTCCAGGTTGTCGCGATAGTAGAAGTTGAAGGCCTCGTCGAGGGCAACGCCGATTCGAAGCCCTTCGCCGGCTCGGGTTGGCAGATAGAGGTCGGGCTCCGGAAGATCGAGGGGCTTCGCCTCTCCTGCAAGCTCGAGTATCCGGGGGATATCGAGCCCTTCCTCCACGATCGCCCTGATGCGGCCCAATCGCTCGATGAACCCCTCGTGCCTTTTCTCCCCCTCAATGAGTGGCACGAGTCCTAGATGGCGCATGGCAAGATGCATCGACTCGTCCCTGTGGATTGCGCCTACGACCTCAACTCCGGCATGGGCCTCGATCTCCCGGCGGGCCTTCTCCTCGTGTCTTCCTCCTCCAATCTTGTTCAGTATCACCCCAACCATCGAGACGCCCGGATCGAACTCCTTGTAGCCCTTCACGAGGGCGGCTGCGCTTCTCGTAATCGATCTCGCATCGACCACCAAAATGACGGGCAGATCGAGCAACTTTGCGATCTGGGCGGTGGAGCCGATATCGCCATCGTAGCCTTCGTATAGGCCGCGGACGCCTTCTACCACGGCGATTCCCGCGCCCCCGGCTGCATGGGCGTAGACCTCCTTCACCGTCCGGGAGTCCATGACGTGGCCGTCGAGGTTGCGGCAGGCTCTCCCCGTGATCCATGTGTGGTAGCTCGGATCGATATAGTCCATGGCAACTTTGAAAGGCTGGACCAGAAGGCCCCTTGCCCGGAGTGCCGATAAGAGCCCGGCAACGATCGTGGTCTTGCCGCTCGAGCTTCTGTCCCCGGCTATCAGGATGCGGGGAACCTCCGAGCTGCGGGTGGCCGATCCTCCACTCGATGATCCTAGGACCTTCGCTCCTCTCACCGATTCTCTCATCGATCCGCTCATCGAACCACTCCCTTGCATCTGCAAGGCATCCTGGCCATAATCTTAATAGCTGACATGGAACGACTCCATAGAACCCAAGGGCCGAGAGGGCATATAGGTTATCCTGAATAGGCCGCGGCTCGAAGACGAGGCAACGATCGATGAAATTGTGGAAGCTTAATGGGGAGGTAGGGCCGGTTCTCTTGTACGCGGTCCTATCTCTCATACTGCTCGCCTCCTGGTCAGGTGCAGCTGGCCAGGCGGTGGAATCGGCCCAGGTGAGGGGATACATGGCCTGGGGCCCTGCAAGCTGGGACGCACATGACTTCGGCTGGTTCTACTATGAGCCCGATGACGATTCAGGAGGTGAGAGGCTGGATGTGTATCCCATGGGCCGAATGGTGCCCGAGGGTGGTCTCTTGTACTCCAGCAGCGTCTGGTCTCAGGAGTACAATCACGAGGATTGGGGTAGGTTTCGGGCAGTCGCCTTCATGGGAAAACCATACTTCGTCGGCTACCCCAACAGCACCTTCACCGACGAGGTCGACACATTGGACGAAGGGGATATGAGGGTGGTTTTGCTCGACGTGGACTCCGAGGTCACCTTCAACACAAGCCTTCCCCTGGCGTTGGCCGAAGGGTTCATCCTGGCACTTCAGGATGTCTCGGATGACGGCCAGGATGTCTATCTGACCCTCTATCAAGGCAAAGCCGCTGTAGACCATGCCGTGGTCCGTAGCGGCGAGACCTACAGCTACAAGGTCGGCGATGATGAGATCCCGATCATCCTGGTGCACGTCCAGAGCGCCATGAAGGGGCGAGATGAGTCCCTCTGCCAGGTCGACGGCGTCTTCCAGGTAGAGGAGACGCCCTCCGTGCACCTCTCCGATGGCCAGCATCTGGAGAAGCTCGTCCTCTCCGAGTTCTCCTCCGATGGAATGGTCTTCAAGAGCTCAGAGGACATCTCCCTCTCGCCGGATCGCATGATCCTCCTCGCAGGAAAGCTCTTCTTGAGGGTTATCGACGACCTCTCCCTGCTCTACTACCCTGTTGGCGTATACGATGAGTATGGTTTCCATGCCATAAGAGGGCCGGTCGTGGAGGGCGATTCCCCGTGGCCCTCCAGGTTCGCGGATGCCTCGGCAATGGCTCAGGCCGAATGGACCTCGTTAAACACCCCTTGCCTCTACTTCGACGACGATCAGAAGATAGGGAAGGAGACCATCTTCATGAACGGATCTGAGGGGAGGATCATTCCCTGGGCCTATTTCGTGCCTGGGGAGAGCGGCCTTGATGTAAATGGCATCTTCTACTACTCCCTTCCCCAGTGGCGTGAGTTCGAGAGAAAGGAATGGGGGGCTTACGATGTGGTGAGCCTCTTTGGCCAGCTCTGGTTTGCAGGATATGGTCGCTACACCAGCCAGGAGATCGGCCAGGCAAGCCCCCTCGATTATGAGGAGCTGATACCGATCCTTATCGATACGGATCGGCGCGACATCGCCGGGAAGGGGGATATATTCCGGCTGCAAGGGGGCTATACCCTCTTCGTCCAGGACGTGGGAAAGGAGAGGGCCTTCTTCAGCATATATAAGGACGGGAGATGGGTCGACAACTCAACGATATCCTCAAACAGCACCTACGTCTACAAGGAGGACGTGAGGGATATCCCTGACCTTCCCATCTTGGTGATCCATGTGGGCGCCATCTTCGAGGACCTCTCCAGGAACTTCGCAGAGATCGATGGCCTCTTCCAGATCTCAGACCAGATCTACCTGCCCATGGAAAGCGGGATGGAGTTCGACAAGATGGTCCTGCTCCAGGCCGATCATGGCATTATCTTGATGGGGAACCACGAGGTAATCGACCTCAAGCGCGATTCCATCATTACATTATGGCCGGAGATCGCAGGCCTCTGGAAGGCGATGAACATTCGCGTCGCAGACAACGATACTCTCCGTTACTTCCCCTATACGGTGGAGTATGTAGTCCCTCCTCCCCAGATAGTGCAGCTCTCGGCGACGAAAGAGGTGACGCCGCCGACCCTTGCCAACTTCAGCATGCTCATTCAGGGGGCTGAGATCGAGGGGGTGCTGGCCGAGGTGGTGGACCCCTACGGCCGAAAGGTATCGAGCATGGACATCACGTCCACTGGCGTAGGATCGGGAGACCACTGGTCATATCAGTGGTCATGGGTGCCCACTGTCTCCGTCTTGAGCGATGATGGAACCCTGGTCCCGGATCTGAACTGGGTATTGCCTTCGGCCATCCTCTACCAGCCGGATTCCTATCCGCTGGAGGTTGGGGTCAAGTTCGACAGCTCCGGAAGGATCGCGGGCATCACCGACCTCGCAGGGGAGATATACTACATATCGCCTTCGGAGTACGCCAGATCTGGTCTGGACTATGCGACGATGCTAGGAAACCGCACCCTTCGAGAGGAGCTGATCAAGATCGTGCCCAACCAGAGCATCTTGGGCTTCATAACCTATGTAAACGGCACAGCGGTCAGCCAGAGCAACCATACGTTGCAGGGATCCCTCGAGGCCCTGGAGCCTCAACTCATCCGCCTTCCAGCGCCCCCTGGCGAGTACGGGCTCGCCATCAAGATGGCGAATGTGATCACGTCGCGCGCTGAGGGGGGCTTTCCGATCAAGGTCTTGGCCCAGCCCTCGGAGCCGAATGCTATTGATCAGCCGCTCTCGGATGATGAACAGGCAGCGGACGAATCCGGAGGGAAATCCAGAGACGAGACGGCGACGAAGAGAAGCCCGGGGGCAGGGTTATTGGCAGCGCTGCTTGCCTTCTTCGCATCCGAAAGGCTGCGCAGATGAGCCATCCGGTATCCTTTTTACCTTGTATGATCAAATATATGGTCCATGAGACCGATTGCCTTTCTTCTCTGTATTGCGGTCCTGGCGGGCTTTACTCTTCCATCGCTCTGCCAGGACGATGGCGATATCTGCCTGATCTGCCCCTATTGCGGCGCCATCTACAGGCTCTCGCCGCTCGAGGTAGCCGAGACCGATCCCTTTGAGCTCTGTCCCAACTGCGGCCTTGCTTGGGCCAAGGACTTCGTTCCGTTCTCCTGCTCGGATCTGGATGAATCCCTCGACGACGGTGGCGATGGCATTGATCGCGGCACCGATTACGAAACCGATAGCGTAACCGAGGACGATTGGAACGAGCCCGAGTCTCCCACCGGCAGGATCGATTCCTCCGATCTGGCGGGAACCGCCCTATCCGATCCTGTCGGGGATCCGAATGCTAACTATGTTGTGCTCATGGTAGTTCCCCCAAGTGAGTATCAGGAGGACGAGCTGGACATCCCGATGGATCGCTTCCGGGAGATGGGGATGGAGGTGGATCTAGCTTCACTTGGCACGGCAACTGCAATCGGCATGAACGGCGGATCTGTAGAGATCAACCTGAACATAACCGATGCGAACCTCTCGCGATATGATGCAGTCGTCTTCGTGGGAGGGATGGGCATAGACATGCTGAGGCTATACGAGAGATCCGAGTATCTGGACCTGGCTCGAGAGGCCGAGGGGGCAGGCCTCGTCGTTGGGGCGATCTGCCTTGCCCCGAAGATACTGGCGAACGCCGACCTCCTTCGGGGAAGGGTGGCCACTTCAAGCGATCCGGACTACATCATAGCAAAGGGCGCCGATTTCAGGGACCAGGAGGTCGTAAGGGACGGCCTGATTGTGAGCGCAAACGGCCCCGAAGCTTCGGGGAAGTTCGCCGATGCGCTGATCGAGGCGATGGCTGAATAGGGCGCGATAAGAGTGCGAGATGGGGGGCTTGGTGCTGCCGGGGGGAACGCCCGGGCGGGTCGCAAGGCCTATGCACCGCGTCCTTCCTTCGTCCTACCCCATCTTCCGTATGCCTCGCCGAGCGCGCTTCCGACTGCCTTCATGGAGGCGTCGACCTTCCTCCGATCATTGCCCCCCTCCGCCGAGAGGTGGAGCGTGAAGCGGCCGTTGTAGGCAAGCGCCCTCAGGAAATGGTCGACCATCGCAAGATCCATCCCCTCGAGCTCCCTTCCCCTCCAGGAGATCTCCCCCACGAATCCTGGCTCGCCGAGGCTGACCGCAGCCGTGGCCCAGCTCTCCCCGGAGGGAACGATGGAGCTCCCCCAGCCCTCTCCCTCTGGAATGGCTTGCCCCAGCGTGATTCCCACGTCCTCCACGGTGTGATGCTCTCCGCAATCGAGGTCGCCCTTGGCCACAACTTCGAGGTCCCAGCCTGCCGCAAAAGCGAGAGTGCGTAAGATCTCGTCCAGGAGCCAGACCCCGGTATGGGCCTTGCACTCGCCTCCTCCATATGGGTCCAGGGTGACCTCTACCCTCGTCTCCCCGGTCTCCCTCGTCCTATGTATGGGCATGGCAAGCCCCATGGGAAGCCATCCTATGAAAAGCTAGGGTCATCCAGCTCCTCTCCCCGCAAGATCGACTCCTCTGCCTCCTCTTCTCGTCCGAGCGCTTTTAGGCTTCCTCCCCTGTTCATCCAGGCGGTGGTGTAGAGGGGATCGATCTCTATCGCCTTCTCAAAGCACATGAGGGCCTCGTCATGATCGCTTAAGGAGCTCAAGGCCACCCCCTTGTTGTTCCAGGCATAATTGTCGAAGGGATCGATCGCTATCGCCTGATCGTAACTCTCTATTGCCTCATGGTGGCGCTCCAGGTTGTCGAGCGCAGCTCCCCGATTATTCCATGCCCGCCTGGCATCGGGGCCCGAGGGATTCAGCTCGATGGCTCTTGCGTAGCTCTCCACCGCCCGCTGATAGAGGCCCATGTTGTGGAGGGTAAAGCCCCGAGCGATCCAGCTCCTCGCGTTCTCGGGCTCGATGCTGATTGCGCGATCGCTGCATTTCAAAGCCTCGTCGAGGCGGTCGAGCTCGTTTAGGACGATTGAAAGATTGCGCCATGCCCCGGCCAGGGAGGGATCGATCTCGGCTGCCTTTTCGAGGCTTGCGAGGGCATCGGCGTAGCGGCCGCTCTTTCGAGCGACGATCCCCCTCGCGAGCCATTCGCGAGCATCGTCCTCGGGGATCATCTTCCCCCTCATATCGATCCTCCGTTCATAGGCCAACCTCGACTATTGCCTTCCCATCTGGCTTCGTCCCTATATATGCCTCGGCCTCGGCTTCGGCAGAACCGTCCATGGTCAAGGTATAAATTCCCACAGGACCACCGAATCCACGATCTCCATGTCGATGAAGGCCAAATGCGCGATACTTCTCCCCCTATTGCTCTTATCCTCGGCTGCGTCCACCCCCTCGATCGAGTGGCAGAGGTTCATCGGCGGTGCAGGCAAGGATGGCTTCGACGCCATGGTGAAGGCCGAAAGCGGCCGATATCTGCTCGCAGGCATGACCACCGAAGAAGAGGACCGCCAGGGCTGGTTGGTCTCGATCGACGAAGATGGCAAAGAGCTCTGGAACAGGAGCTGGGGGGGCGATGGCCGCGATCAGTTTCGCTCTCTTGCCCTCACCTCCGATGGAGGCTGCATAATCGCTGGGATCACCATATCCTATGGGGGGGGAAGGCAGGATATGTGGCTTGTCAAGGTGGACGAGAACGGCCGCCTCGAATGGGATCGAACCTTCGGCGGACCAAATGACGACGAGGGATGGGGTGTGAAAGTCACCTCTGAAGGGGGGTACATCGTCGTTGGGAGGACCGAGTCCTACGGGACGCTCGGAAGCGATGTATGGCTTGTCAAGGCCGACTCCTTGGGACGACGTGAATGGGAGAGGACTTTTCCCGCTTCGGGAGATGCCCTGGGACGGGCGATACTGGTCGTTCCAGGGGGATATGTGATAGCGGGGAGGGCCGAGCAAGAGGAAGATAGCGATCTCCTCTTGATCAAGACTGACCTTCGGGGAGTTCAAGAATGGTCCTTTTCCTGGGGGCTTCCAGAACATGACGAGTTCGCAAACACCATCGTGGAGACTGCCGACGGGGACTTTCTCCTCGTTGGGGGGACGGAGTACTACAGTCCTAGCAGCGATCCCCTGATCGTAAAGGTCGATCGGGGTGGGAGGCCGCTCTGGAACAGCACGATGCCTGGAGAAGGCGATGATTGGCTCAATGCCGTCCTCGAGGTTGCGGAGGGCCTAATGCTAGCGGGCGTCACCACCCGTTCCGGGAATAGGGATCTCTTGCTGATGAAGACCGATTCGCTGGGAAGGCAGATCTGGGATGCTGTCCTCGGCGCGGAGGATGACGATCTGGGCTGGGCCCTCGAGCAGGCAGGCCACGGCTACGTCGTTGCCGGCTCTTCTGTGAGGGATGGAGATGAGCAGGGCTGGTTGCTGAAGGTCGATCCCTCGTGATCTATCTCGTATCTCTCCTTGTTTCAACCGCGAATGAACGCGAATGAACGCGAATATTATCCTTTAATTTGGGTGTAGTTGCGGTTCCTCTGAGCGTTTATATGGCGCTCTCATCGAGTTTAGGCATGCCGAAGTTGGCAATAAGTCCAAGTGGAAGATTGGTAGCCTTCAAGTAATTGAGAAGTTGCCATCTCGTGTCCATTGGGCTCGCGAGGGCATATTCATCGAGGGCCAGGCCTTCGCCGGCGATATCTTCATAACCCGTGTCGCCCTTGCCGGAGGCAACTTGCCTCTTGGAGGGCAATTGCGAGGTATTCCCTTGTGCCCTGTCTACTTGGAGATCATGCGTCCGGCAAACTGTCTGATGGCTGGCATTGCTTCTGCAATCGGCTTACTAGTCGCCGATCCAACTCCGCCCTTGGTCGCCCTGATTCTGGTATCTTTCACGGTCTTCCTGATCACCGGAGCGGGCAACGCGATCAACGATTACTTCGATAGGGAGATCGACGCGGTCAATCGACCGGCTCGCCCCATCCCAAGCGGCAGGATGGCTCCAGGGACCGCTCGTTCCTGGTCCTTCGTTCTCTTTGCCTTGGGATGCGTTCTTGCGGCCATGCTGAACGGACCATGCCTCGCCGTAGCCGCGATCAGCTCGGCCGTGCTCTACCTCTATGCCCGCACCCTCAAAGGGACGGTTCTTCTTGGAAACGTCTGCGTGAGCTATCTTACGGGATCCACCTTCCTCTTCGGAGGACTGGCCTCGGGCGGGATCGGACCCGCGGGGGTGCTCGCCCTCCTCGCAGGCCTTGCAACGATGGGACGGGAGATTGCAAAGGATATCGAGGATATGGTGGGCGATTCCAGAGGCGGTGCCCGGACGCTGCCCATCGTGGTTGGAGGGCGGCCTTCGGCCCTGCTCGGCTCGGCCTTGATCCTCGCAGCCTTGATATTGAGCTACATGCCGGCGCTCGGGAGGGTCTATATGGCCGTGGTAACCCTGGCGAACGTCGCATTCGCGTTCTCAATTCTAAGGCTCTTGAAGGGCGATGCCAACGGCGCCCAGAGGTCGATCAAAGTGGGGATGGCTGTTGCCCTCCTGGCCTTCCTTGCAGGGGCCTTGGCTTGAATCGTGTCAGCGGTGAGCGAAGTAGGCAACCACAGGATCGACGGAGTCTATCCTCACAAATCCGTAGCGCTCGAACTGGATGACGGAATCGAGCTCCGTTGTGATTCCGGGCTCACCTATTCCCCGGTCGTTCCTCTCAGGTCCCAATACCTCCACTGGGATCCCATCGAGTGGAGCCCAATGGATGATGCTCAGCTTGCTCGCCTTGGCGGTCTCGGGGCTCGAGTCGAGGTAAGATGCCCTAGGCGGATCGACCGATGTGATCTCTATGTTGCAGAGGTCCTTCAGGCGAAGCCTGTCCCCCGGCCCGAACCTGTCGAGGTCGCTTCTGCAGATGTAGAGCCTCCCCCCGGCAGCGATCTCGCGAAAGCCCCTGTCTTGATCCGGATGGAGGGGGGCCATTGCCTTGGATGGGACGCCGCCAACAACTTCCAGGAGCACGGGATCCCAGACGAAGAAGCGACGGTTTGCGATTCCGTCGATGAGCTTCCTGTTCTCGGCGTAGATGGTGTCCATGCTAATGCTGATGTCGGTCTCGCCAACTCCAAGCTCGATCATGAACTTCCTAAGGGCCTCTGCCTCGATTCCCCGCCGGCGCATGGCCCTAACTGTGGGAAGCCGGGGGTCGTCCCAGCCCGCGTACTCGCCTGCCTCTATGGCTGCCCTGAGCTTGCTCGTGCTGAATGATCCGAACTGATGGATCTTTATGCGGCCCCAGTGGATGGTTCGGGGGTACTTCCATCCCATGTGATCGTAAAGGTACCTCTGCCTTCTCTCGCTATCCATCAGGTCCTTTCCCCGGATGATATGGGTGACCCCCTGGAGGTGGTCTTCCACAGCCGACTCGAAGTCCAGAAGGGGCCATACCCGATACCTGTCCCCCACGATGGGATGGCTTTGAGTGACTATCCTGAAGGCGGCCCAATCCCTAAGGGCAGGGTCTTTGTGACCGATATCGGTCTTGACCCTCAAGACCGCCTCGCCGACATCCAGGCCGCCGTCCAGCATCCTCTTCCAATGGGCCATGTTCTCCTCTGGACTAAAAGATCTATGAACGCAAGGCCGTTTCGCGTCTTTAAGGGCCTTGAAATCCCCCTGAGAGCACATGCAGACATAGGCCCCGCCGCAGCGTATCAGCTCCTCAGCTATCTCGTAGTAGAGGGGCAGCCTCTCGCTTGCGGTGATCACCTCTTGGGGATGGGCTCCGAGCCACCGGCAGTCCTCCAGGTACCAGCCGTAGGCTTCAGGCATGGGCCGCTTCTTCACCGGATCCGTATCATCGAAGCGGATGAGGAACCTCCCGCCATAACGCTTGACGTACTCCGAGTTGATGATGATGCCCCGGGCGCTTCCGAGGGTTGGGGGTCCGTTTGGGTTTGGGGCAAACCTCATTACAACGCCCAAATCAGCGTCATCGAGGGGTGGCAGCCCCTTCTCCGGCTCCTTCTTTTGAGAGAGCTCCTCTAAAAGCTCAGGGGCCAATGCCTCCAGGCGACATCTCCACTCCGAAGCCTCCATGCGATTGATCTCGTCGAGCACCGATCCCACAAGGGGTCCGATCTCCTTGGCTCGGGGTCGAAGCTCTGGATGCTCGCCCATAAGCTTTCCCATAACCGCTCTGCTCTCGGGAGCGGCATTGTACTTCACCGCGTTCTGGAGGGCGTACCTCTCTATGAGCTCCCTGATCTCATCCATCTCTATAGCTCCTTTGAAAGGGCGCTAATATTAGCGTCTGGGGCCAGGGGTGGACCTCGCAACTACATTAACCTGATCCCGCCACCTTCAGAGCTTCGCGAATTATCTCCTCGTGGTCGAATGCGAGCGGCGGCAAGCGATCGAGGGGAAATATCTCGGCCGCACAGGCGTCGGATCCGGCCTTAGGCTTGCCGCGGCCGCAAGCGAGAAAACAGATGGAGACCACATGGCCTCTAGGATCGCGACGGGGGTCGGAGAAGACTCCGACGAGGCGTAGATCCTCGAGATCCACCCCGGTCTCCTCCATAGCCTCGCGGCGGGCCGCATCCTCCACGCGCTCTCCAACCTCGACAAAACCCCCGGGTAGGGCATAGCTGCCCCGGTAGGGCGGGTTATCCCTTCGGATCAGCACAAGTCCCCCTTCAAGGAGGATCACGATGTCCACAGCTAACGATGGAGTCCTCGTCTTTACCACAACCTTTATATATGGCTAGGTGCTGGAAGGGACCGAAAGGTTTATATTAGACTAATGTCGTGGCATGCCTACGGCGAAAGTCGATTTAATTTCAATCTCCCTCCTTTACCCTACATCCAATCGGCTTTTGCTATATTCTTCTTATGCCTTCGCCCATTAGGTTCTATCGAGGTGGAACATGTCCTTTCATATTGTGAAGATGGGTGGGAGCCTGATCTCCAATGCCAGGGAGACGATTCGCCTCCTCGGTGCCGAGAAGGATCACGGCTTCCTGATAATCCCAGGCGGCGGGCCCATGACCGACCTCGTCAGGGAAATGGATCACCGTCTTGGGATCGCCGAGGAGACAGCCCATTGGATGGCGATACTTGCGATGGAAGAGTACGCTTACTTCCTCGCCGACGGGACAGGCGCCGGGCTTACGAGGAGCCCAATAGTTCGCAACCGAGGTGTCCAGATCCTTCTCCCTTACCAAATGCTCTTGGAGGATGATCGCGGCCTCGATAGGGACTGGGATCACACCTCCGACTCGGTGGCAGCCCTTGTGGCCGCCCGAATGGGCCGGGATTTCGTCAAGGCAACGGACGTCGATGGAGTGATCTTGGATGGTCGGCTCGTGGAAGAGGTCTGGGCCGATGAGCTCCTGGGAGTCTCCACCTGTGTGGACCAGGGGACGATCCGGATGCTTATGGCTGGGGGCGGATGCTGCCGGGTTCTCAATGGATCGAGTCCGGAGCGCTTCGTCTCCGCCCTGCTTGAGGGACGCTCAGGAACAATTATAAGAGGGCGGGGGAGATCAAAGCCTTCTGCATAGGAAGGTTTATACCAGGTTATACGTCTAGGGGTTGAGAGGATACATGAAGGAAACACCTGAGAAATGCATATCATGCGGCATAACCCTGATCGGGGTGGGGGGAGTTAGGTTTCCCTGTCCCAGCTGTGGGACCATGATCGCCAGATGCAATAAATGCAAGCATCAGAGCAACGAGTATACCTGCAAGGGCTGCGGGTTCCAAGGTCCTTGAGGTGATATGAATGGGAGAGGCAGCGGTAAGGCTGAAGGTGATGCCTGAGAGCACCGACATCGACTTCGGAAAGCTGAAGGAGGGCATCAAGGCGGCCATCCCCGCCAAAGTCAGGCTCCACGCGATGGAGGAGCAGCCCATAGCTTTCGGGCTGAAAGCCCTGATCGTTGTGGTCATCATGGACGACAAGGCCGGAGATGGTCCCGAGGAGACGGAGAGGGCGTTTTCCAAGATCGAGGGAGTGGAGTCGGTAGTGGTGGAGGAAGTAGGCCTCCTCTAAACATTTTTCCCGGGCCAAATTTGTTGGGCATGTAGATCAGAGGTAGATCGTTACCTTCGCAAGGTAAAGGCCGCGGGTTCGAGTCCCGCCATGTCCATGGTCTCGTCCTATTCGGAGCATCTGCCTCCCCTCATCCGCTCGATCGATGCTGCGCGTTGGAAGCTCTCAACGCCCGTCCGAGTTAAAGGTCTCTTCGGGAAACGTGCGCGAGGGTTCTTATGGTCAATATGAATCTTAGGATGCATTGCCGAATGATCTCCAAGGGGGATTATGCAAGCTACGTCTTGGGGGTGGATATCGGGGGCACGCATACGAACCTTGGCGTAGCCGGCGTCGCTTCGGGAAAGGCAACCCTCCTCTACTCAACCCACTTCCAAACCCAGGAGCTGAGCTCTCTTATTCCTGCCATTAGGGACACTCTCGAGGTCGGATGGGACCGGTGGGGGATCGAGGTGAAGAGCGGCTGTGCCGGGGGCGCAGGTCCTGCTCTGGCATGCAGGAGGTCTCGGCTTACAAACGTCCCCTGGGATCTCGATGCCGATGAGATCGAGAGGGAGTTCGGCTTCGATGAGTTCTACATAATTAACGACTTTCAGGCCATAGGCTATGGCATCGACCTCCTCGGCGAGGGCGATCTCCTCCAGGCGAAGGCTGGCTGGCGAAGCCCGGGTGAGACGATGGGAATCATCGGGGCGGGAACTGGCCTAGGCAAAGCCATAATGATCCACGATGGCGCTGGATATCGACCGCATCCGAGCGAGGGCGGACATGGGGACTTCCCCCTCCATGACGACTTCGATCTCGATATGGCCCGATCGCTCAGGGGGGATAGGAAGACTCCGCTCTCTTACGAGGACGTGCTATCGGGCCGCGGAATCGAGGGGATATACGCCTTTCTCAGCGGGAGGGAAGGCAAAGGCACGCGATCGAGGGAGATTTTGGGGGCAGAGGGTAAGGCTGCCCTCATATCCAAATATCGGCTCGAAGACGATCTCTGTCGGGAGGCCTTCAGTGTATACGCCAAGTGCTACGCGAGATGCGCCAAGAACTTCGTTCTCGACTGCCTGGCTACAGGAGGCCTGTATATCGCGGGGGGGATAGCTGCCAAGAACGCGGATATATTTCTATCTTCCAAGTTCCAGGAGGAGTTTCTGAATGCGGAGAAGCAGAGGTCGCTTCTCGAGAGGACACCTATCCACGTCATACTGAACTACGACGTGAGCCTCTACGGCGCCTGCCATGCCGCAACCATCCCCGCGAGTCAGGGATGATCGTCCTCTTTGAGAGCCTTCTCCGTTGCCTGATTTGTCGCAAGGCGGGCACTGACGTTGCTCAACCGACAAGTTTTTAAATCATTTCAAGGAAGCAAATGGGAAATTGATATGTTGGCAGAGTATACTATAACACCCTCGAACTAACCAAGCATAAGGTCATCAGTATTGATGAATCGTACTTCATAGGGTTTCCTGTCTTATATGGTGTATGGGCTACTGGTAAGGCCATCGAAGAATACCGGTAAAGAGCTTATCACCGCGGTCGAGGGCTGTATAATGCAGAGGTTGAGGCTAGATCTATCTATCCCGCCGATCGGTGGTCATACCATAGAAGTATCCACGGAGCCAATTTCAGTTGTCTAAACTCACTCCCGTCCGGAGGCATGACTTGGTCGGACGATTGAGGAAGCTGGAGTTTTGGGGATCATATTCCGGTTCGGATCGTAAGTATACATGGCTGTGGAATAAGATGGGCTGAATAGTTACTCGATCAGATGCATAACATACGGTTAGGTGGTGTGAAAATGACTCGATGTTGTCAGAGGTTGGCCCCGTGGTTGGGGATAGTAATTGCGATAGTATTGATAGGAGTGGCGCAGGGGGCTACGATTACCGTCGGGCCAAGCGGCGCCGACTACGCCAATATCCAGGATGCCGTCGACGCCGCCTCGCCGGGCGACACCATAATCGTCAATGACGGGACCTACATCGATAGCGCGAACGTGGGCACGCATCACCTGACCATCAAATCGGCGAACGGGAATGCTTCTACAATCTTCTGGGCGGAACATCCCGACGACCACGTCTTCGAGGTGAACGCGGACTACGTGACCATAAGCGGGTTTGCCGTTAACGGCGCTACAGGAACCGCTCGAGCTGGAATATTCCTAGCCAACGCAGATCACTGCACCATCTCGGGCAACACCGCCAGCTTGAACTACGACTACGGCATCTACCTGGTGGATTCGAGCTACAACATCATCTCGGGCAACACCGCCAGCTCGAACGACTGCGGCATCTACCTGGAGGATTCGAGCGACAACATCATCTCGAGCAACACCGCCAGCTCGAACTACGACGGCATCTACCTGGAGGATTCGAGCGACAACATCATCTCGGGCAACACCGCCAGCTCGAACTACTTCGGCATCGAACTGTATGGTTCGAGCAACAACTGGGTCTACAACAACCGTTTTTTCGATAACGTCTGGAACGCCTGGGAGAGATACGACAACGGCAACAACCGCTGGAACGTGCTGAAGACCCACGGCAAGAACATCATCGGCGGCTCATGGATGGGCGGGAATAGCTGGAGCAATTACGATGGCCGTGACATAGATGGTGACGGCCTGGGCGATACAGGCCTGCCTTACAACTCCGATGGCTGGATAACGACTGGCGGCGACGGGCATCCACTGTGCGATGTCGGTTACGATCCGAGGATCGCCGTCGATAAGACCGGTAACCTCACCGAAGGAGCACCTTCTACCAACGTCAACTTCACAATCACCGTGACAAACACCGGCAACTGTGCGCTGAACGTCACCGCCGTAGATACTATCCCGACCGGTATGAGCTACGTCTCCTCGACCGGAGGAGGATTGCAGTCGCCTGCCGGAACGGTAACCTGGGATCTCGATACTTTAGCAGCCAGCGAGTCTGCCACAGTTTACCTGGTAGCTCACGTAGACACCGGAGCGACGGGCGAGCTGAACAACACAGTCCAGGTAGAAGGCGAGCCACCGCAAGGTAACAACGTAACTGACGAGGGTTACCATGTGGTAAATGCACTGCAGCCAGGCATCTCGGTGACCAAAGAGGGGAACGTCTCCGAAGGAGCTCCTTGTACCAACGTCAACTTCACAATCACCGTGACAAACACAGGCGACTGTGCGCTGAACGTCACTGCTGTGGATACCATCCCTGCCGGTATGAGCTACGTCTCATCGACCGGAGGAGGATTGCAGTCGCCTGCCGGAACGGTGACCTGGGATCTCGATACTTTAGCTGCCAGCGAGTCTGCCATAGTTTACCTGGTAGCTCACGTGGACACCGGAACGACGGGCGAGCTGAACAACACAGTCCTCGTGGAAGGCGAGCCACCGCAAGGTAACAACGTAACTGACGAGGGTTACCATGTGGTAAATGCACTGCAGCCAGGCATCTCGGTGACCAAAGAGGGGAACGTCTCCGAAGGAGCTCCTTGTACCAACGTCAACTTCACAATCACCGTGACAAACACAGGCGACTGTGCGCTGAACGTCACCGCCGTAGATACCATCCCTGCCGGTATGAGCTACGTCTCATCGACCGGTGGTGGAACCGAATCGCCTGCCGGAACGGTAACCTGGGATCTAGATACTTTAGCTGCCAGCGAGTCTGCCACAGTTTACCTGGTAGCTCACGTTGACACCGGAGCGACGGGCGAGCTGAACAACACAGTCCTCGTGGAAGGCGAGCCACCGCACGGAAACAACGTAACTGACGAAGGTTACCATGTGGTAAATGCACTGCAGCCAGGCATCTCGGTGATCAAGGAGGGCAACGTAACGGAGGGTGCGCCAAGTACCAACGTCAACTTCACAATCACCGTTACCAACACAGGCGACTGTGCGCTGAACGTCACCGCTGTAGATACTATCCCTGCCGGTATGAGCTACGTTTCATCGACCGGTGGTGGAACTGAATCGCCTGCCGGAACGGTGACCTGGGATCTAGATACTTTAGCTGCCAGCGAGTCTGCCATAGTTTACCTGGTAGCTCACGTAGACACCGGAGCGACGGGCGAGCTGAACAACACAGTCCTCGTGGAAGGCGAGCCACCGCACGGAAGCAACGTAACTGACGAGGGTTACCATGTGGTAAATGCACTGTATCCAGGCATCTCGGTGATCAAGGAGGGGAACGTCTCCGAAGGAGCTCCTTGTACCAACGTCAACTTCACAATCACCGTTACCAACACAGGCGACTGTGCGCTGAACGTCACTGCTGTGGATACCATCCCGACCGGTATGAGCTACGTCTCATCGACAGATGGTGGCGCGGAGGCGCCTACCGGAACGGTAACCTGGGATCTCGATACTTTAGCTGCCCGCGAGTCTGCTACAGTTTACCTGGTGGCACATGTTGACACCGGTGCGACGGGCGAGCTGAACAACACAGTCCTCGTGGAAGGCGAAACACTGCAAGGTAACAACGTAACTGACGAGGGTTACCATGTGGTAACGGCACTGTATCCAGGCATCTCGGTGACCAAAGAGGGGAACGTCTCCGAAGGAGCACCCTCTACCAACGTCAACTTCACGATCACCGTCACCAACACCGGTGACTGCCAGCTCGATCCTGTTGCCGTTGTTGACACCATACCCGCAGGGATGAGCTACGTATCCGACGACTCCGGTGGGAACATTGCTGGCAACACGGTAACATGGGATAACTTAGGTCCGATGACAGCCCTGGAGTCGAAGGCTATCCATCTCGTTCTTCATATCGACAAAGGAGCTGAAGGCGAGCTGAACAACACAGTCCACGTGGAAGGCAAACCGTCTCACGGGGATAACGTGTCAGATGAGGCCTATGAAACCGTTACCGGTCTTAGCTCCAGTATCAACGTGACCAAGACCGCCAACAAAGAGACGGTCAAACGCGGCGATGAGACATCCTATATCATCGAGATCTGCAACCCGTCCGCGGCACCGGTCCACAACGTCGTCGTCAGGGACGTCTTCGACAGGACGGTGGAGTTCGTCTCGGCTTCGCCGATGCCCGGCGATGACGGTACCTGGCGCTTCGACGTAATACCTGTCGGGGACTGTGTGAACATAAACCTGACAGTAAAGATACCGAAGCTGGACCTGGAGTTCGGGATGAACCAGGCCATCTCGGGCGAGGGCTTCGTCAACGTGGCCAACGATTACTCGACCACCCTCCAGCCCTACATCCTAATCAACCGCGTCTACGTCACATCGGACGAGACGCCGGAGATCTCGACCTCCGAGAGCTTGACGGTGGTAGGCGACCCTGGCACGGAGCTATCCACCCGTGAGCACGGAAGCGGCACCTACGAGAGCGAAGAACAGGTACGGATGCTCACAGAGAACAAGTCCGTCTCCATGGACAAGGACGTCTCTGCGAATTACGAGCCCACCAGCCTGGGGCTGTACAGAAACAGGACCTTAGAGCACTCATCCCTGTGGACAGAGGAGGCCCGTGCCAAGAACCGGATAACAGGCTCCACCATGCGCGAGCAGTACCAGCACGCTACAACGATCGACCGTGAATCTCGCTTTGACCTGGACCAGAACGGCTCGACGATGGAGTTCGATACGGAGTTCGAGGGCACAGGACACGTCGGCATCCTCGATACCTCGACATCCGGCACGACTCCCCATCTCAGCGCCAGGCCCGGATTTGAGTCGAGTGAGGACTACACCGGCAGCTTCAGGATCTATCGGAAGGCCGACCAGTACGGATCGAGCGTGACCTCTGAGAAGTCCGCCTCGGGATCGGGCTATGTCGCCTCTGACACGCGCATAAAAGACAGCCAAAGGTCCTATGAGTACGGTACGGGCGACTACGAATCCGAGGAGATGGTCAGCACCTCCTCGAACTACATCGACAAGAACATAAGCCTCGCACACCGTCCATCCAGCTTCAAGATCGGCGGCGAGACCTGGTCCAACCAGTCCATGAAATGGAAGGAGGGCATATGGTCCAATAACCCGGGTACCAGCTTCATCGGCGAAGAGTATACAAGTATCGACAGTCTGGAGAAGGATACCGTGGCCAGGGGCTTAAACGAGATGGAAACCGAGGCAGAGTTCTCGGGCGAGGCCAGCTACAAAGTCCAGTTCAAGGACATAGTTAACAAAACCGAGCTCCGGGGCGGGGTAGACTTTGAGGAAAACTACATCGGAGACTACTCGATAGAGCGGCATGTGCTCTTCCATGGCATACCCAAGTATGACCATCCACACATGGCGGTGAGCAAGTCAGGTGAGCTTCACTACGAAGATGGGACTGTTCTTGCCAGATACAGCATCACCGTGGAAAACGACGGCAACAGAGCGCTGGGTCCTCCCATCTACGTGAAAGACTTTTTCCCGCCCAGGGCCACGTACATCAACGCCTCGATTAGGCCCTCGGAGCTTACATCCACAAGCGCCAACTGGACCCTGACCCACCTAGCGATAGGCGATCGGTCTAACATCGAGCTCTGGCTCAACGTGACCGAGTACGCAGGCGACGAGCTTGTCAACCGGGTCGAGGCCAGCGGCGCGTACAACGAGACCTGGGTCACTGCCACCAACTTCACCGCCCTGGAGATCAACTGGCTAACCTGTTGCTTGGAGAGGACGGTCTCGGTGACCAAGGCCGCCGAGCTTGACCCAAGCCGGGAGAACGTCGTCAAGTACACACTGACGATCCAGAACCTCGATGACACCACCAGGGTGGCTCGAGTGACCGACCCGCTTCCCGAGGGCATGGGGCTTCTGTACGCCTCGGTCCCGCCTTCCGCCGCCGACGATGGCGTGTTGATCTGGAACCTGATCGATCTGGGTCCCAACGAGACGGAGACCATAGTCTACGAGACCGAGGCCTCGTGGAGCGGGACCTTCTTGAACCGGGCCGAGGTCGATATCAGCTCGGTGAACGGCACCATCCAACCGACACAGTATGGTACTGCAATCATCTATGTCGGCCTCTTGGATGAGCAGGAATCTGCACAAGGCTGGCAACCCCCTGACTGGGGGTTCAACCTGACTTGCGAGGAGGGGTGCGATCTGGGGGACTGATCGGTGCCATTTATTTATTGACAGCTCCACGGCCGTCAAGATGAAACATGCAGATTCACGGTGGTGATAGAAAGTTGGAACGTAGACCCCCATCTACGTAATCCTGAACTACGACGTGAGCCTCTACGGCGCTTGCCATGCCGCAACCATCCCCGCGTATCGGGGATGATCGTCCTCTTTGAGGAGAAATAGCAGGCCGCATCCCTGCCTTTTCAGAGGCAGGTTAGCGCGTACCCGTGGCGGCTTACACACATTGAAGGCGAGTATCCTGCGGATCGTGCTTGCTGGCTGCTGTTGAATGTACATTAGATTCGCAGGCGCGATCTTCTTTGCCTATCTGCAGTTGGGATAGTGGTACTTGTTCGACTGCTTCGAGCCAATGAAGGGGCCTCCTGCTTGCGGCAACTGCGGTCAAGTGGTTTCGGTCGAAGGCAGGGTGATTGTGGGTGAGGGGAAGGATGTGTATCTAAGTCAAGTCTCGGATCTTGCCGTTTCGAGAGCCTCGATGAGTGGATTGACCGCCCGTTGATCACCGATATCACCGAGCGCATTGGCAGCATGCATTCGGACATCGGGGCTGTCATCCTTCAGATCTAATATGAGATCTTCCACCTCGTCAGTCACATCTACCTCGTCAGCCACAGATGGCGCTACCAGGGCCGCCAGCATCAGCGAAGCCAGCAGAACCACTACTATCTTGCTCATATTTCCTGCCACCTTCTTAACTCGACATTGTCAGATTATCGGTCAAATCGATAACGTGCGACGCTGTGCTTCGGAACATTTTTATCAAAATATTCTGATATCTGCCGACTCGCATTTTTAAACAATATGACAATATCGAGGTAGTCACATAGCGCTCTTGCTCGTGATCCTATAAAAAGAGGGGGGGCGAAGATGCCTTCGCCCTCATCTGATCGATACCGTCAGGTCCTTTGTGCTGAAACAGCCATCGATCTCCGCCTCCATGTGGAAGCTCTTCTCGCCAGCGACGCCATAGCGAGAGCTCATCTGATAGGTGCCTTCCGAGATCCTGCTGAGAACGCTGCCCGCGGTCGCTGAATCACTCGGGCTCCATGTCAGGCTAAGGTCCTCCGGATCGGTCAGCTCGCCCTTTTCGTTGTAGAACTTGGCAGTCATGGTGTAGGCGCGATTGGCACTGGTCGAGCTGACGCTCAGAACGGTGTCGCATGGGAGAACCTGGCTTTCGAGCGAAAGGGGCTCTGCGAGGATCTTCCATCCATCCCCTGCTCGAGAGAGGTAGGCTGCCCAGTAGACCTCCCTCGACCGGTCGTAGGCAAGGCTTGGCCAGGATAACGGCTCATCCTGGCGCGAGATCTCCTCTCTATCGATCTCTGCCCAGTCGCGATCGAACCGGTTGAGCACTATGGCGTACCCGTCTGGATCCCCGATGGTATAAGCGAGGTGGAAGGCTCCGTTCTGCCATAGCAGGAAGGGATGCTCCTGATCGATCCCGTCAGAGGTGATCCTTCGTTCACTGAGGGGAGTGAGGTCTCGATCGAACTCCGATACATAGATCTCCTTGCTGCCATCCTGGTCTGAGATGTAGGCCATGTATACCCTGTCGCCGGCGGAAGATAGCGAGGGTTGGTCCTGATACGAATCGAGCGACGTTGCATCGATAGTTCCAAGGCTGTTCCAATCCCCGTCGAATACGGTTATGTAGATATCGCCGCCGCTCGCAGGCCCCCTCGCCCAGGACTGGTAGGCGAGATAGTATCTATCCCCCGCCTTGATCAGCGATGGCGAGTCCTGGTCGGATGGCTGAATCATCCTCATCGTATCGATGTAGTCCAGGTTCTCGTCGAAGCGGTCCACATAGATGTCCATGTCCCATCCCTCCCTGTTGACATATGCCACGTAGCATTGGCCATCGGAGTAGATGGGGGATGGAGCGTTCTGATAGGCAGCCGAGGTCCTGCCCCAGGCCTCGCCTTCTAGCATCATATCGCAATCGAGCGCGATCAGCTTGATGTCGCCTCCGTTTGCCTGTCCCCTCTCCCAGCTCTGGAAGGCGAGGAGGAATCCATCCCCGTCGCGGATCAGCCGGGGGGCGTCCTTGAGGGAGAGGTCATCGATCAATGTCCTCCTGGCAAGCGGGCTTGTCAGCTCGAAAGCATTTCTCATGGCACCATCGTATCCTCTCGACGATGGGTACTTGCCGTCCCTGATGTAGACGTATACGATATACTCTCCGGCGTCATCAATCCCGGTCGTCCAAATCCAGGTCGGATCTATCGACCAGTCCCTTGCGATCTCCCAGGCGCTTCCTGTTGAGGGTCCCTTGAGCCAGTAGCGGTAGAATATCTGGTCTCCATCGGGATCCCTTGCGGTTGCAGTCCACCCTATCGCAGATCCAGCCTCGACCGGGCTTGCCATATCCGGGAAGAGGCCTGTCAGCACCGGAAGCTGATTGGGAGGGATCGTAAGTTCGTATGCCTTTCCGGTTGCAGCATCGTATCCTCCGGAAGAGGCGTGTTTGCCGTCCCTGATGTAGACGTATACGATGTAGTCTCCGGCATCATCCGGCCCTGTCGTCCATCTCCAGGTTCTATCCAACGACCAGTCCCTTGCAACCTCCCAGGCGTTTCCTGTGGACGGCCCCTTTAGCCAGTAGCGGTAGTATATCTGGTCTCCGTCAGGATCCCTTGCGGTTGCAGTCCACTGTATCGCAGATCCAGCGACCTGCGGGCTTGCCTTATTCGGCGAGAGGGAGGAGAGCGCAGGCTGCGAGTTCGCAATCGCTATGGTGAAGTAGGCCTCCCTCTGGTCATCGTATCCGCTCGAGCCCTGGTGATATCCATCCCTCAACTGGACGCGGATCTGGCTCTGGCCGGCATCCTTTGCAGATGTCGTCCAGCTCCACGAGGGATCATTGTTCCAGTCTCGAACCATCTTCCATGCGTTTCCGGTCGATGGTCCCTTGAGCCAGTAGCGGAAGTAGTCCCGGTCTCCATCGGGATCTCTCGCCTGGGAAGTCCAGACGATGGTCGATCCGGCGGCCCGCGGGCTTGCTAGGTTGCTTGCAAGGCCGGTCAGGACCGGCGGCTGGTTGGGCTGGATGATCTGCCCGAGAATGAGGAAGCTCCCATAAGCGTCGTCGTCGTAGCTTCCCGATCCGGCATGTTTTCCGTCCCTTACGAGCACCTTGATCTCGCTTCGTCCGACATCATACTCTGAGGTGCGCCATATCCAGCTCCTGAGCTTCGTCCAGCCGGTCATGTCCACCCATGTATAGCCTGTGGATGGACCCCTCTCAAGGTAGCGGTAGTAGATCTGATCCCCATCTGGATCATTTGCAACAGCCGTCCATCTGATCCAGCTTCCTGCATACTGCGGGCTCGATCGGTCGGTGTAGAGGAAATCCACAACCGGTGGCCGGTTGACCTGGGAGAGCGTGTACTCTGCGCTCGCCTTGATGTCGTAGGGATTTGGGCCCACATGGCGACTGTCCTTGATCCAGACCTCCACTATATGCTTGCCGGCTGCAAGGCCTGTCGTCCTCCACGTCCACTGGCTACTCGCAGACCAGCTTGTCTGGGCATCACCGTTCACCAGGAAGAGGTACTGCAGCGTCTCCCCCGGCGTTCCAGTTGCCCTTGCTGTCCAGCTTATGGTCGTTCCAACCTGCTGCGGGCTTGCCTTATCTGGGATTAGGGATGCGTCCTTGGGAAGATCCTTGTAGTTGCCGAAGTCCACGCCCAACTTCGTCTCCCCGGGATTTAGAACGATGGAGTAGCCCTTCTCCCACTGGGGCAGCGTCTGCTTCCATGTGGGAATGGCAACCTCGGCTACGGTATAAGCGCCTGGGAAGAGGCCGCTGATGTTGTACCAGCCGTCGGATGAGGTCGTAGCCGTCCTTACAATCGTTCCATTCTTCAGCTGGATCTGCCATCCGGATAGGCCCGGCTCGCCCTCGTCCCTTTTGCCGTCTCGGTTCAGATCGTTGAACTTCACGCCCCAGACGGAGGCGAGGGTTGGGGAGGAGACTACACGGTTGCCGAAGTCAATTCCGCTCACATCCGAGGAGACGATATTTACATCTCTCTCAGTGGGCGTCGTCGGAGTCCATCCTTCCCTCGATAGCTCGCTTACTTTGTATCTGCCAGGGGCAATGTTCTGGAAAGTGTAGGAGCCAGCGGCGCCGGTGTAGGTGGTCGTGGTCAGATGCACGCCGCCCGACGTTGTGCCATCGAGGACCATTCCCCAGCTTGCTATGCCCTCCTCCCTTCCGTCCTTTGCCTTGTTGTTGTTTGCGTCGTTGTACTTAGTCCCTGAGATCTTGTAGGTCCCGGCCAGGCCGAAGTTCTGGTTGACGACCACAGATGAGGTCAACGTGACCGTAACCGTGGAAGAGGTCGTGAGGACAAGCCCCTCCCCTGGAGGATCTGAGATCGAGTAGGTGGCTGGAGCCAGGTTTGCGAAGGTGTAGACTCCCTGAGAGTCTGTGGCAGTCGTCGCGATCACACGGCCGTCTAAGATCAGCTCGACGGCTTCTCCCGGAATGCCCGGCTCGCCCTCGTCTCTGATGCCGTTTGCGTTCAGGTCATAATACTTCAGGCCGGTGATCGAGAGATCCCCGGCGTTTCCGAAGTCCTTCGATTCTACATTTGCGTCCCGAACGGTGATCGAATGAGATCCGCTTGAAGGAGATGTGACCTTCCACCCCTCTCTCCCTACTTCGCTTGCCACGTAGGAGCCGGGAGCGAGGTTCTCGAAGGAGTACCTGCCGTCTTCATCGGTCGTCGCAACTGCGCTGACGTTTCCGGCCTGTTCAAGCTTTATGCTCCAGCCGGGAAGGCCGGGCTCGCCGTCGTTCCTGCCGTTTGCGTTCAGGTCGTAGAACTTAGTACCTGAGATCTTGAAGCTTCCTCGAACCCCGAAATCGATTCCCGAAAGGTCTGAAGAGAGGTCGATGGATTGCGATCCCGTGGCGGGAACCGTGGACGTCCAGCCGGCCTTCGATGCGATATTCAGCGTATAAGATCCCTGTCGGAGGCCATCGAAGCGATAGCTTCCGTCATCTCCGCTGGTTGATCTCATCTCCCCCGCTGAGGAGGAGAGGGAAAGCGTCCAGCCCGAGAGGCCTGCCTGGCCCTCACCGGATCCGCTGGCATCGGTGTCGGAGAAGACGCGGCCGGCAATGGAGAAAGTCCGGGGCCGATTTGCAAAGTCCACTCCATCGAGATCGGAGTCGATGATCTCAACGGCCTTGGAATCCCCGCCCGGCGAGGTCCATCCATCCTGAACCACTTCGCGAACGGTGTAGGCGCCGGGAGCCAGCCCCTCGAATCCGTAGCTTCCCTGGGAATCGGTTGTAGTCGAGCTCTCGCCGTCAGTACCTGCAACCATCACAGTCCAGCCGGAAAGCCCGGTCTCGCCGTCGTCCATTCCGTTTCCGTTGGCGTCATTGAACAGCCGACCCGATATGCTGTAAGTCAGGGGCTGTACATGGAAGTCCATGCCCTCGACGTCCGCGCTCTCGATCGTGAGCGAATGGACCCCCTCTGATGGGGAGATGATGGTCCATCCCGGCCGAGATGTGAGGCCGAGCGTATAGCCTCCAGGAGCCAGCCCCTCGAATCCGTAGCCTCCCTGGGGATCGGTCTCAGTCGAGCTCTCGCCATCTGGCGAGACGATCGAGACAGTCCAGATGCCTGGCCCCGCATCGCCTCGGCCATCGCCCTCGATGACTACGCGGCCTGAGATGCTGTAGGTCTCTGCCTGAACTTTAAAGTCCATTCCAGTAAGATCTGTTTCTCCGAGGGTTGCCGTAATGGATCCCGATGCAGGCGACGTTGGCGTCCACCCGGCCCGGGGGGCGAGGGCGAGCGTGTAGCTTCCCTGCGGCAGGTCGTCGAATCGGAAGCTTCCCTCGTCATCGGTCGTTGCAGAGCTCTCTCCCTCACTCGATGCGAGCGTCACGGTCCAGCCGGGGATCCCCGTTGCAACGCCTGCCCCGTCATCCTGGTATACTCGGCCGCTGATCGCATGAACTTCAAGCCGGTTTCCGAAGTTGATATCGGTGAATGAAGCGTCCGCTATGGTGACCGAGTGCATGCCACCGGAAGGCTCTGTGAACGACCATCCGGGCTCTGCAACGATCCTCAGGGAGTACGTCCCTGGATCGAGGCCGTCGAAGCCGTATCTGCCTTCATTATCGGTAACCGCAGTTGTCTGGCTTCCGTCCGGCTTGGACATCTCGATCGTGCATCCGGCAAGGCCTGCTTCACCGTCGTCCTTGCCGTTACCGTTTACGTCGTTGAAAGCCCTGCCGGATATGCTCTTAGGCTCAGGCCTTGCCTTTTCAGCGATCGTGAAGCGAGCGGACTTGCTGCCCTCCGGGATCTCCTCTGGATCGTGGCTCTCGTCCCTCACAACCACCTGGATCTGGTGCTCTCCTGGGGCCACTACGCTGGTATCCCATGCCCATACCGGCTCGAGCTGCCACTGTGTGGCCGGCTGTCCATCGACTAGGAACATGAAGTAGACGGGATCCTCAGGATCGGATGCTGTTGCAGTCCAGGTGACGATGCTTCCCGCCTCTTGCGGGCTCTCCTTGTCGGCGCTCAGGCTTTCAGCGACCGGCGGCGCATTCGGGTTAGAGATGACAAAGGAGCTCTGCATCGAGTCGTCAAACGTATCTGAGTGCTTCCCGTCCTTTGCCCTTACCTCGATTGCGTGCTCTCCCGCGGGAAGTCCAGCGGTGTTCCACGTCCATGTATTGCTTTGCTGCCAATCATTCTGCGGCTCTCCGTCTACGAGGAACATGTACAATACGGGATCCTCAGGATCGGATGCTGTTGCAGTCCAGGTAACGATGCTTCCCGCCTCTTGCGGGCTCTCCTTGTCGGCGCTCAGGCTTTCAGCGACCGGCGGCGCATTCGGGTTAGAGATGACAAAGGAGCTCTGCATCGAGTCGTCAAACGTATCTGAGTGCTTCCCGTCCTTTACCATTACAGCGACCTGATGTTCTCCCGCGGGAAGTCCAGCGGTGTTCCATGTCCATGTATTGCTCTGCTGCCACCCAGTCTGCGGCTCTCCGTCTACGAGGAACATGTACAATACGGGATCCTCAGGATCGGATGCAGAAGCGGTCCAGGTAACCTGAGTTCCAGCAACCTGTGGGCTTGCGATGTCGGACTCGAATGCGTCTAGCCTAGGCGGCTCGTTGGGGGTGGTTATGGCAAATGATGCCTCTCTGGAATCGTCATAGTTTTGGGAGTGCTTCCCGTCCTTCGCCATTACAGCGATCTGATGTTCTCCCGCGGGAAGTCCTGCGGTGTTCCATGTCCACCTTCCGCTAGGCTGCCACCCAGTCTGCGGCTGCCCATCGACGAGGAACATGTATAATACGGGATCCTCAGGATCGGATGCAGAAGCGGTCCACGTAACCTGAGTTCCAGCAACCTGTGGGCTAGTGGCATCGGGCTCGAATGCGTCTAGCCTAGGTGGCTCGTTGGGGGTGGTTATGGCAAATGATGCCTCTCTGGAATCGTCGTAGCTATCGGAGTGCTTCCCGTCCTTCGCCATTACAGCGATCTGATGGCTTCCAGCTTGTAGTCCTGCGGTATTCCATGTCCATGTATTGCTCTGCTGCCACCCAGTCTGCGGCTCTCCGTCTACGAGGAACATGTACAATACGGGATCCTCAGGATCGGATGCAGAAGCGGTCCAGGTAACCTGAGTTCCAGCAACCT